>ERZ1106963.1400-NODE-1400-length-29480-cov-5.999422_pt1 | contig 29480 bp, 32 predicted proteins | sample MGYA00403681_ERZ1106963 | MGnify/ENA primary metagenome ERZ1106963 (study PRJEB35170, sample SAMEA104062407) | human gut metagenome | biome: human gut; feature: human-associated habitat; material: faeces | place: Denmark | collected 2012-05-03 ...
TTAAACACATTTAACCATATTAAGCAATATATTTAGTTACTTATAAATTCCTCCTTTTTTCTCTCCGGCCCACTTGCCAATTACAAGTATTGATTAAGATCCAAATATCTTTTGATCTCAACATCTCATTATTTATTTCTGCTTCTTTAGCAGCTCCTGAAGTGCCTTTATGACCCCTTTTTCTTCGTAGCTTCCAACGATATGTTTTGCTGCCTCTTTGACTGCGGTTCTGGCGGTAGAAACTGCACATCCCTCTCCTGCTGCCAGGATCATTCCAAGATCGTTGTGATTATCCCCGAATGCCAGCGTCTCTTCTTTTTTTACCTGAAAATACTGCTGTACGAACTGAAGTGCTGCACCTTTATCGGTTCCTGGCTTCATAAAATCAATCCACGGTGCACCTGCCACTACGGTGTTTAATCTGCCCTGCCAGTAATCTTCGATTTCTTTTGCATAAGGCCGAATCCCGCTTTCACAGTACAGAGACATTTTGATCACTTTCAGTTTGGTGCCGTCTTCGTCATCATCAAAAACCATGTCATTCTGATAGCCATCCACCATCATTTTCCGATAGGACAGGTCATCGCTTCCGGTAGAATGCATCGCTTTTGTTGTCGATAAGGTCAGATGCATATTCGGGAAATGTTTTGCATATTCCTGCATCTCTTTTATCAGGTTCGGATCGATCACGGAAGCATAAAGTTCTTCGTCCTTCCATACAACGTTGGAACCATTTTCACTGATAAAAAGCATCTGATCTGCCACCGGAGCAAACAGTCGTTTCAGTCCCATGTACTGTCTTCCGCTTGCTGCCGCAAAATAGATATCACATTTTCGAAGTTCCCGGATCAGATCAAAAATTTCTTCCGGCAGCACAGAACTGCTCTCCCGTATCAGTGTGCCGTCAATATCGGTTGCTACCAGTTTTATCACTTGTTGTCTCCTCCGTTTATCTTTTCCAGGATCTCAATCAGTTCCTGTGGTTTTTCAATCACATATTCACTGTGATTTTCTTCTAATTCTTTTCGGTCGCGGAATCCCCACAGAACCCCTACCGGATGCATATGTGCCGCATTGCCGGTCTGCATGTCCGTGTTTGTATCTCCGACATAAAGACATTCTCCGGTCTCTACTGCAAACTTTTCTGCAATGGCAAACGCTCCGTCCGGTGCGGGTTTGCGTCGGATCGTTTCTGTCTGTCCCTGGATGTAATCAAAATAATCTTTTCCAAACAGACTCTCCACCACATCGATGGCCTGAGCATGCGGTTTATTGGAAAGTACGGCGATCCGGATCCCTCTTTTTTTCAGTTCTGAAAGCATCTCGCAAATACCCGGAAACGGCTTTACATGGTACATGCAGTCTTTTGCAAAATACGCTTTGTAAATGCTTTTCATCTGCTCAAACTGACTGCAGTTCGTATCACCGGAATCCCGCAGAGTACGGCGGACCAGTTCATCTACGCCATCACCTGCATAATATTTATAATTTTCCACCGGAAATGCCTGGTATCCGATATCCCTGAGGGCACGATTGCCACTGTAAGCGATGGATTCCACGGTATCTCCGATCGTACCGTCAAGATCAAAAATTGCTGCTTTTATCATAAGATCACTCCTCTTTTGTGAACGGTTTTCTGCTGCTACAGCATAACACGAAACTGGTTTTCCGTCAAATTTCTGTAACACTTTGCATGCAATCTTTGTCATCTCTACCGACATTTATCGGACAGAGGCACGGTCGCACATCATATCTGCGAACTGGCTGCCGCAGTGTTCCACCTCTTTGAGCACCAGACAGATACCGTACTCGCTCTGATACCAGTTTTCTTTTGAAACACCCCTGGTAATGACCGGTGAGACGATAAATTCGATTTCCGGGAAAACAAACTGATAATACATCAGACATCTTCTGGCGTGATATGCCTGACAGGACAGGATCACTTTTTTTAAATGCAGCCCTTTTTTCTCGAGAAGATCCTTGGTAAATAATGCATTCTGATAAGTATAAGATGCTTCTTTTTCCTGCAGAATATCGCTTTTTTTTACCCCTTCATCCACAAGAATCTGCGTCAGAAAATCACTTTCTGTCTCAAAATATCTGCCTTTATATTTCTCCGGTGACTGTACCTTAGTAAATTTTCCTTCCACAATGCTGTACTTTCCAGAAGGCACGATAAGTGATGCAAAGCCCTGCTGATAAAGCTCTGCCGCATGCTGTGCGATCTCACCATACAATCCGCCCGGAACAAAGATCGCATCTGCTTTTTCCGGTTTCTGTTCTGTGAAAATAAAATCTGTTAATGCATCATAAAATTTCATGCTTTTTTCTCCTGTATTTTGACATATTTCACCCACCATGCTATACTAATTGCTGATACATTTCAAGGAGGAAATGAACATGAAAAGCAAAGCATTCAGGTCTGCCTTTCCTCACACACTTCCGGTTATGGCAGGCTATCTTTTTCTTGGTATGGGCTTTGGCATACTGCTTGAAAGCAACGGATATTCTTTTATCTGGGCTTTCTTTATGTCCATCTTTATTTATGCCGGCTCGATGCAGTATGTGGCGATCGACCTGCTCGCAAGCGGTGCCAGCCTGATCTCCACCGCGATCATGACACTGATGATCCAGGTACGGCATCTCTTCTACGGTCTTTCCATCATCGACAAATACAAAGACACCGGAAAGAAAAAGCTTCTGCTGATCCATGAGCTGACCGATGAGACCTATTCTCTGGTTGCTACAACCCCGGTTCCGGACGGTGTGGACAAGGGATGGTTCTATTTGTTTATCTCCATGCTGGATCACGTTTACTGGATCATCGGCTGCACGTTCGGTGCACTCTTTGGTTCCTTGGTCAACTTCAATACAAAAGGTGTGGATTTTGTCATGACAGCACTGTTTATTGTAATCTTTACTGATCAGTGGCTGAACAGCAAAAATCATATCCCGGCAATCACCGGTGTGATCTGCTCTGTGATCTGTCTGCTTCTTTTCGGGCCGGACCGTTTTATCATTCCTGCCATGCTCTCCATTCTTACGATCTTGACACTGCTTCGTAAGCCGCTGGAGGAGCATATGGAAAGAGAAGATCAGAAAGGAGATGATTCACATGCGTAGTATCCCGGATTCTCAGGCAATCGCCTTGATCGCGATCATGTCCTTACTGACTTTTTTTGTACGCGGACTTCCGTTCCTTTTGTTTTCTGGAAAATCCAAGACACCTGCTTACATCATGTACCTCGGAAAAGTACTTCCTTACGCTATCATCGGTATGCTGGTGGTTTACTGCTTCAAGAATGTTTCCCTGCTGCAGACACCGTTCGGACTGCCAGAGCTGATCGCCGGCATCGCCATCGTTCTAGTACACTGCTGGAAGAAAAACACGCTTCTCTCCGTTGGAGGAGGGACACTGTTTTACATGTTTCTTGTTCAGATAATTTTTAAATAAACCCCTTTTCTTTTTTATAGAAAAGTATTACAATACCATATATAAAATATTATATAATGCCAGTGTCAAAATTTCAAAATATCGTTCTTACCTGCAAGCTAAGACATTGGGATCTAGGGCACTTGGTACTGACTGAAGCATAGCTCAGAATTGCGAAAATTACCTTATAACAGAGCAATTCGCAGACATCAGTCAGGATTTTAAAACAGGAGAAAGGAGTTCGTTTATGTCAAAAAAATACAGCAAATGGCTGGTAGGTGCTGCACTTTTGGGAGCTGCCGCAGGTGCCGGACTTGCATATTTCAAAAAACATAAAAAAGAGAAAGAGAATTGGGAGGATGATTTTGAAGATTTCGAGGATGATTTCTTAGATGATGACCTTGAGGATCTTGATGGTGAAGATGCTGCCGATGCCCGCGAGTATGTTACCATTCCATCCTCTTCCGTACCGGAGGAAGCCGCGGAAAATGCCGCTGATACGGCCGAAGCCATTTTCAAAAAAGAAGCAGAAGAAGAGACCGTCAAAGCTGAGGCAGAAGAACCGAAAGAGACAGCTGAGGCTGTCACTGAACATGCAGAAGCAGAAAGCAAACCGGAAGACGCTGCCGAAGAAGAAACTGTTCCGGAAGAGGCAGAAGAAATGGTTGCTGATGCTGCCGAAGAAAAATCAGAGGAAGAAACGCCGGAAGCTTAAGTTCTGATTTGCTTCTGTTAAAATTCAAGAGTGTGCAAATTGCAATTCCATCCCTTTTGCAGTTTGCACACTTTTTGTTTCTGTCTTTTTTTCAGAGATTTTTTTGAAAATTTATTGTTCTTATCTACAGAGGCATGCGTCATCCTACATCTGATATACAAAAAAGGAATATCCGATTTTTCATTGATCGGATATTCCTTTTTACACATTATGATTATTTCTATATTCTTTTTCCTTACTGCTGTTTCGGCAGTCTGAAGGAACTTTTCAGTGCCACGATACGGTTAAATACCGGTGCCCCTTCTTTGGAATCTCTGACATCTGCACAGAAATAACCCTGACGTACAAACTGGAAGCTTTCATATGGTTTTGCTTCTGCAAGTGCAGGCTCTACGAAGCATTCTTTTACAGTCAGTGAGTTCGGATTCAGATTCAGACTTCCGTCTTCATTGTATACGCCTTTGGATTCATCGATAATGTTCTCATAGAGACGTACGGTCACTTTTTTGGCAGTCTTCGCTGCTACCCAGTGGATGGTTCCTTTGACTTTACGTCCGGTAAATCCGGTTCCGCATTTTGTCTCCGGATCGTAAGTACAGTGGATTTCTGTCACATTTCCGTTTTCATCTTTTTCAAAACCTGTGCATTTCACGAAATATGCATTCATCAGACGCACTTCGTTTCCAGGGAAGAGACGGAAATATTTCTTCGGCGGATTCTCCATGAAATCTTCACGGTCAATGTAAAGTTCACGTCCGAACGGAACCTGACGTTTTCCAAGAGACTCGTTCTCCAGATTGTTGTCTGCTTCCAGGTACTCGATCTGATCTTCCGGATAATTGTCGATGATCAGTTTGACCGGATCAAGGACTGCCATCATACGCGGACGTTTCAGTTTGAGGTCTTCGCGGATGCAGTACTCCAGCATTGCATAGTCAACGGAGCTCTGAGCTTTACTGACACCGCACAGGTCAACGAACATCTTGATGGATTCTGGTGTGAATCCTCTTCTTCGAAGGGCTGCGATCGATACCAGACGCGGATCATCCCAGCCGTCCACGATACCTTCTTCTACTAGTTTTTTGATGTAACGTTTACCGGTAACAACGTTGGTCAGATACAGTTTTGCAAACTCGATCTGTTTTGGTGGATGCGGATACTCCAGTTCACGTACGACCCAGTCATAGAGCGGACGGTGATCCTCAAACTCCAGGGTACAGATAGAATGTGTCACGCCTTCGATTGCATCTTCGATCGGATGTGCAAAATCATACATCGGATAGATGCACCATTTATCTCCGGTATTATGGTGTGTCATATGTGCCACACGGTAAATGATCGGATCACGCATATTGATATTCGGAGATGCCATATCAATCTTTGCACGCAGTACCTTTTCTCCGTCTGCATATTTGCCATCCTTCATTGCTTCAAACAGCTCCAGATTTTCTTCGATGCTGCGGTTACGGTACGGGCTTTCTTTTCCAGGTTCTGTCAGTGTCCCTCTGTACTCGCGAATCTGCTCCGGTGTCAGGTCACAGACATAGGCTTTGCCTTTTTTGATCAGCTTCACTGCTGCTTCATACATCTGGTCAAAGTAATTGGATGCGAAAAACAGTCTGTCTTCCCAGTCAGCACCCAGCCATTTGATATCCGCCTTGATGGACTCTACAAACTCAACTCGCTCCTTGGTCGGGTTGGTGTCATCAAAACGCATGTTAAACTTGCCGTGATATTTCTGTGCAAGTCCATAATTTAACAGAATGGCTTTGGCATGTCCGATATGCAGATAGCCATTTGGTTCCGGCGGAAAACGAGTACAGATCGTATCGTATTTGCCCTCTGCCAGATCTTTTTCTATAATCTGTTCAATAAAATTTTTGGAAACCGTTTCCTCTCCCATGTTGTCCTCCTAAAATATCCATTTTTTCAACTGTGAAAATTCTACCATAAATCTCACAGAATTACAACGTCCTATCTCTGCCGCTTTTGTATCAGTTGAATCCATAAAATTTCTGTGAGATCTTATAGGCTGCAACCGAAAGTTTTCTTCCTCCTCTGCCCGGCAAATTCATCGTACGTCCAAACAGACCGTGACGCAGGCGGAAATACAGACCGCCGTCTTTTGCTTTTAAATACTGCCACAGTTCTTTTTTCTTTTCCAGATTTTCTTCTGTGCCGGAACGGATCAGCATAACGGAAGTAACCGTTGTAATGATATCCAGATAACTTGTCATATACTGGCGGATCCGCTTGTCTGCGATTTTATTGTCAGCCATGGTGTCGATCATGATTTTATTGACACGGATCTGCTGATCGATGCGGGAGATCATGACTTTTTCGTTGACGGACTGATCATCCCTGCCGATAAAATAATGATAGAAATTCACATTTTTATAATAAAGATTTTTTACATACGGAAGCGGCTGGAACACAAACAGATTGTCCACGTAAAAGGTATGTTTCGGAAGCTCCAGGTTGCATTCCCGTAGCAGCATGGTACGGTAGATCACGGAATGCATCAGAATGTAACGTCCGATGTGCAGTTTTTTTGCATGATCCCACTGGAATACTTCATTTTCAGGAAATGCCTTGTACCGCATCACTTTTTTGTGCTTCGCACCTGCCTTGTCGTAGACAAAATTGCTGATGAACATATCAACAGTCTGCGGACCTGCCACCAGTTCTTTCAAAGTTTTGATAATGTCGAGATAAACATCCACATCTACCCAGTCATCGCTGTCCACCACTTTATAGTATACTCCGGTTGCATTACGCAGTCCGGCATTGACTGCCTCTCCATGTCCGCCGTTCTCCTGATGGATCGCCTTTACGATCCCCGGATAATTTTTTTCATACTCATCTGCGATCTCTGCGGTATTGTCTTTTGTGGAACCGTCATCCACAATTAAAATCTCTACATCTTCTCCGCCCGGAAGCAGAGAATCAATACATCTCCTCATATAGGCTGCAGAATTATAACAGGGAATTGCTATTGATAATATTTTCACGTTTTTTCCTCCATACACGTTTCTGTTTTATTTTTCGTCATATTTTTCCTGTCCGAGTCTGATCTGAAGATAGGCTGTGTAAGCTGAAAAAGCTGCCGGGATCGGGTATTCTTCTTCTGTTCTTTTCGGCTCAATAAAAAGCATATCTTTTCCGGAATAGTCTTCCAGTTCTTCCACCAGGACCACATATCCTGTCATATGCCATTCAATATGACTGAAAATATGCTTCGCATCCGATAATCTCCGGATACGGATCGGTGACAGCCCTTCCTGTTTCATCCAGTCCAGAACTTCATCCTGGCTTAACCATCCAGAGAGATTAGGAAGCTCATATAAACCTGCCAGAAGTCCTTTTGCCGGACGTTTGCGGATTGCTGCCCTGCTGCCGTCCCTTATCACCAGAACGGTCTTTTTTTCGATTTTACGCGGCTTTTTCTGTGCTTTTTTCGGATAGTCCATCTCTTTGCCGTTCTGATGTGCAAGGCATAAGCCTGACAGCGGACATTCATCACACTTCGGTGCCCCGTTTGGCACACATACAGTCGCCCCAAGTTCCATCAGTGCCTGATTAAAGGCTCCGGATCTTCCTTTTGGCATTACTGCCAGAAGCTCCTCCTCGACCTGACGTTTGACAGACTGCTTCAAAATATCTCCGTCATTCTGCGTGATTCTTGTGATCACCCGCAGGACATTTCCGTCAACAGCCGGAACCGGGATCTCAAAGGCAATGGAAGCTACTGCTCCTGCCGTATAAGGACCGATCCCGGGAAGACCCAGCAGTTTTTCATAGTCTGCCGGCATTTCGCCGTCATAAAATTCCACCATATTCTGTGCTGCTTTCTGCATATTCCGGACGCGGTTATAATAGCCAAGCCCCTCCCATAACTTCAAAAGCTTATCTTCCGGACATTCCGCAAGGGATCGAACGTCCGGCAGAGCCTGCGTAAAACGTTCAAAAAAGGGTTTTACCGCCTCTACACGTGTCTGCTGCAGCATAATTTCAGAAACCCAGACGCGATATGGCTGCGGCTGTTCTCTCCACGGGAGAATCCGTGCATGTTCCCCGAACCACCCAAGCAGTGGCTCTACAATCTGTTCGAGCATACATTTCCTCTTTCTTTTTTCATTTAAGAATGCCTCTGTCATTCTTGCTGCGAGGTGCACATCATGCATCGCATGACATATGAATCATCTCACATCTAATATTTATACTCACCGTTCCGATAGAAGCAAATGACCAGATAGTCTTTTTCGATATTCTGGTAAATCGTCTGTGCGGCACTGTACGGAAGATTAATGCAGCCATGAGAACCGCTGTTCCAGAAGATCTGACCGCCGAAGCTTCCTCTCCAGGTGGCATCGTGGAATCCGATCCCGCCGTTAAACGGCATCCAGAAAGAAACAGGTGTCTCGTAACTATCGCCCGGTTTTGTGCTTCGAAGAACAGCCGGTGATTTTTTATAGTATAACCGGAAAATGCCGGGCGGTGTCACACGAGCCGGTGTCATTGTTCCGGATACGAAATCCGATTCTACGATCAGTTTCCCTTCTTTGTACATCCACAGATGTTGTTTTGTCAGATCAACTTCCACATACGTGTCACCCATATCACCATTTTCCCAGCTGTCTGCTTCCTGGGCAAAAATCGGTGTACGTTCCATGTGCGGCTCTTCTTCCATCAGCTTTGTCAGCTCTTCTGCCTCCGCTGTCTGGTCGATTTTCCATCCATATGAACCGCCCTCCACAGTCACATACGTTCCGTCACTTGTCTTGAACTTCCGTGGCTTGTCATAGGTATCATACTTGTCTGCCAGAGATGCGATATAGTCGCTGATCGCACCGTCTTTTACCAGCACTTTCCCTTTTTTATCATAGGTCAGCCAGTCTTTTACCACACTGCCGTCCAGAACCTCCTTCTGGTTTCCAAAACAGTATGTAATCTCGATATCCACATAATGATTGAGATTCTCTACCAGCTGGTTTAAGTCTTTGTCATCACTTGTCACTTTTGGTGTCTGATAACAGGATTCTTTCTCCAGATCCAGCAGACCGTCTCTTTCTGAAATTGTCTCTGTAAGCAGTTTCCAGAATTTTTTCTGTTTGAGCTTTGCACCCTGCTTCTCTTTTTTAATCACATACTTGTTTTCGCTTTCCTGAAAGACCATTTTCGCATCTTCCGGTGCTTTAGCTGTTGCTTTATCAAAACATTTAAGGCTGTCCGCTTTTTCTTTCAGCAATGTTTCATCATACTGCACTGCCGTCTCAAACGCATAAGATGCCGGTCGGAAATAACTTACAAACCATAGGGCGTATGGCTGGGATTTTTGGAAATTTTCGATTTCCCCATTGGAAACATAATGATAACCGATCTCTTCTGCCGTGATCGTCTCACTGTTATTTCCGCGTTCTTTTAACGTGATCTGATAATCTTCTGCCTGCTCTCTGATCAGTTTCTCTGCCTCTTCCACTGTCATATCTGAAACATCCATGCCATTAATGTCCGTGTTCTTCAAGAATTTTCCATGAAAGGCGGCAATCCCGCCGATATACACCCCCACGATAACCAGTGCCATAATTCCAAGTGTGATTTTTAACCATTTTTTCTTTTTATCCATACTCCACTCTCCGGTAATATTATTATTTACCCTATGTATATATGATGTTGGGGTCAAAAGCCTCCAACTCTGATGCCTACGGATTGTTCCGTGCATCGCACTCCCACAATCCTCTCCGGTATTCGCATATCGTGGGATTATCATCCCACTTTTATGCTCATATCGGGGCGGGTCCCAAGGTCTTTCATCCACTTATGAGCAAGCTCATGTGGATTTAGACCTTTTGACCCTGGCATCATACTATGTTTACAGTTACTTTCTCCGTTTTACATCCAGGAAAACTCTGCTATATGTGCAGAGGGCAGACAGACATACCGCCCTCCTATGCACACCATAAAATGGTACCTTTCTTCCAAGCCCATTCTCTGCTCCTTAGTATACCTCAGGAAACAAAAAGTGTAAAGATTTACGTTTCTTGTTTTTTTCTTATTCCTTTACTGTACGATATAGGTGGAAAATCCTGCTTTTCGCAGTGTTTGCTCCATTTTTGCCGCATTATCCAGTTTTTCAAAAGATCCACTGTAAACCCGGTAAGTCCCATCCTCTCCAGGTTCGATCACAGCATCGTATCCCAAAAAGAGCAGCTGTGCCTGCAGTGCCCTGGCATTTTCTTCCAGATTAAAAAAACCAAGCTGGATGCGGTAAGGTGTTTCTGCTTCTTTTTCGTATTCATAAGATTCGACTTCCTGTGCATAGATGGTTTGCAAAATACCGTCGGCGATCGCCTGTGCGACTTCCTCAAAATTTTCATCAAAGATCCGGTTGTCTTCTCCGTTGTTGATAAACCCTGCTTCCACCAGTACTGCCGGCATTTTAGTCCTGCGAAGGACGACAAGTCCCGGTCTTTCTTTGACACCGAGATTTTCAAAACCTGCTTCCTCCAGTTCCCGGTTGATGTTTTCTGCCATCTCTTCTTTGATGCCGCTTCGCTCATAGACCAGTGTTTCCACACCGGAATACTGCCCGGCAACCGGACTGGAATTGCGATGTATGGAAACAAAAAAATCGGCTCTCGCTTCGTTTCCGATCGTTGCTTTCTGAAATGGTGTCTGATAAACATCGGTTGTTCTGGTATAGATCACATTCTGTCCGTTTTCCTCCAGAATCTTTCCCACTGCCAGTGCCAGCCGCAGTGTATCGTCTTTTTCCTGTCTTCCTTCAAAAACAGCTCCCGGGTCTGCTCCTCCATGTCCGGCATCTATCACGATCGTTGCCATAACAGCCCTCCTGTTCCTCTTTCTATTCAGAATATGCAAAAAATCTTTCACTGACCGTTTTTTTGCTGCATTTTCCTTAATGCCGCAACAAAAAACCTCCCGGAAAGGAAACGCTCCGGGAGGTTTTTCTCAGCCTGAAATCACAGACAGAGATTCTGGATTTTTAATAATTCGTGCAGGCACCGTTTTTGCCAAAGATATAGATTTTCTGCGTTCCGTCTGCCAAAGAGAAACGGATGGAAATCTTTCTCGCCATACTACCCTGCGGATAGACGGTTCCGTTATGCTCTGCTGGTGTGCGGAAGAAATAATAATACTTGTTTTTGATCTTGCACCAGCCGGTCATCATCTGTCCATAAGTAGCACTTCTGGTATCCATATAATACGTATGCCCCTGATCTTTCAGCCATCCGGCACGCATATAACCGTCCGAGCCAAAGAAATACCTCTTCTCACCAATGGTGATCCAGCCGGTCACCAGTTTGTTCTTCCGGTAATATCTCCACTGCTGACCGTATCCAACCCATCCGGTTTTACTTTTGTTTGTCCGTCTGTCATCACGATAGCCTTTGATATAAACGCCGTCCGGTCCAAGATACTTGTCATCGATCCAGGTATCTTTCACAAACGTTCCGTCGGATCCAAGATACATCTTTTTGCCGTTGTATTTCACCCATTTTTCTTTCTGCAAAACATATCTTTTATTGAAATAATAAATCTTTCCGTCAATCTTCTGCCATCCCGTCAGGGCATGCCCTTTTTTATTAAAGTAGTACGTCTTTCCATTGATGGTAAACCACTGACGTTTCAGGCGGCCGGTACCGTCACCGTAAGAATAGCAAAGTTTTCCGGATGCGGTTGTCCTGAATCCGGCTCTTTCATATGCCTTCAGCAGAATCCCTTTTTTTGAAAATACATAGGTCTTTCCTGCGATCTGCCGCACACCGGTTGCCATGATCCCTGTCTTTGGCAGAAAATAATAAGTTCCTTTTTTGAGTGTGAGCCAGCCTTTCTGCTTTGTACCATCCTCATTATAATAGTAACGGTTACCTTCCTCAACCTTCCACTTTCCTTTTGCAAAAGCGGTTACGGAAAGCAACATACTCAGCATCAGCACTGCGAGCACACCAAACCCCTTTTTCTTCATTCCTGATTCCCCCTTTCTTTACTTCTTATGTCTTCAGGACTCTTTCCTGGCAACCGGTCCGGTAAACACCTTTCTCGGACAGAGCGATGCACAGGTTCCGCAGTTGGTACATTTTGAAGTATCGATATGTGCAATATTGTTCTCCACAGTAACGGCACCGGAAGGACATTCTCTCTGGCATTTCTTACATCCGATGCACCCTGCCTCACATGCCTGCATAACCAGCTTTCCTTTATCTTTTGAAGCACAGCGTACCAGATAACGGCTTTCATATGGCACAAGCTCGATCAGATGACGCGGACAATGCTCCACGCATGCTCCACACGCTCTGCATTTCTCCTTGTCTACCACTGCTACTCCATTTATAACATGAATCGCATCAAATGAACAGACCTTTTCGCAGGTTCCGTCTCCGATACATCCATAATGACAGGTTTTCGGTCCGCCTCCCGGAATAAAATCCATCATCTCACAGTCGTGAACTCCATAATAATGACAGGATTCTTTTGCTTTGTCACAGGTTCCGCCACATTTTACAAAGGCAACTCTGCGGATGCTCTCTCCTGCTTCCTGCCCCATGATCCTGGCAATCTTTGCTGCCACGGCATCTCCCCCTACCGGGCAGCCATTTACCGGAGCCTCTCCGTTTGCAATCGCCTTTGCCATCGCATCACATCCTGCATATCCGCAGCCGCCGCAGTTATTTCCCGGAAGCTGTTCTCTTACCTGCTGTTCTTTTTCATCAATTTCTACTGCAAATTTTTTCCCTGCCAATCCAAGGAAAAGTCCCAGAAGCAGTCCGGTACCTCCTACGATCACAGCCGCAAGTATGATCTCCATGCTCATCCGCCACTCCTCCTTCCTATTTCAGACTGGAAAATCCAAAGAACGCGATCGCCATCAGACAGGCTGTAAGAAGAACGATCGGTGATCCTTTAAAAGATTCCGGTACATCATTGTATTCTGTTTTTTCACGGATACCGGCCATCAGCACGATCGCGATCGTAAATCCGACCGCCGTTGCCAGGCCATTTACCACGCTCTCTACGATGCCGTAGCTTTTCTGTACATTGATCAGTGCCACACCAAGTACGGCACAGTTTGTCGTGATCAGCGGCAGATAAACGCCAAGTGCATTGTACAGAGATGGGCTGCTCTTTTTCAGAAACATTTCCACAAACTGTACCAGTGCCGCAATGACCAGAATAAACACGATCGTCTGAAGGTAAGTCACATTCAGCGGAAGGAGCAGAAATTTATAGATCAGAGCCGTGACAAAGGATGAGATCGTGATAACAAAGATAACGGCTCCGCCCATGCCTGCTGCGGTATCCATTTTCTTGGATACACCAAGGAATGCACACAGTCCCAAAAACTGGCTCAAAACAACATTGTTGATAAACGCAGTGCCGACTGCGATCATAAGTAATTCTCTCATAACGTCTCCCCTCCTTTACAGGAACTTGCACAGGAGGCACATTCTCCTGTGCAGCCGCTGCCGATCTTTGTCTCTTTACCTTTTTCCTGCATTTTACGTTTCACGCGGTTCTGGGCTGCTGTCAGAAGGGACAGGACCAGAAAAGCTCCCGGTGCAAGGATAAAGATCGTGATCGGCTGATAGAAAGAAGGCATCACCTGCACACCGAAAATGGTTCCGGCTCCAATCAGTTCACGCACGATACCGATACTGGCAAGACCGATGGTAAATCCAAGTCCCATACCGACGCCGTCAAAGAAAGACGGGATGACCGGATTGAAAGAAGCATAAGCTTCCGCTCTTCCAAGGATGATACAGTTTACTACGATCAGAGGGATATAAATACCAAGACTCTGATACAGAGACGGTACATACGCCTGAAGCAAAAACTGTACGATCGTTACGAAAGATGCCACAACCACGATAAAGGCCGGCATACGCACGCCGTTCGGAATGACTTTACGAAGTGCTGAGATCATCAAGTTTGACATGGCAAGGATCACCGTTGTCGTAAGTCCCATGCCAAGTCCGTTCATCGCTGAGGTGGTTACTGCCAGCGTCGGACACATACCAAGCATCAACACAAAGGTCGGGTTTTCTTTGATGATACCGTTATATAAACGTTCTCCTGCTTTGCTCATTGTAAGATACCTCCTTCCTTAAGGCTTTCATAAAAACGAAGTCCCGCATTGACACCGTTTGTCACCGCTTTGGAAGTAAAGGTTGCTCCGCTGATCGCATCAATCTCGTTTTCCGCGGAAGCACCGTTTTTTGTAACCACGAACTGATCTACGATTTTTCCTGCGAACTGTCCTTTGAATTCTTCGTCTTTTGCACGCATGCCAAGTCCGGCTGTCTCACTTAAGGAAAGCATCTCCACGCCTGTCACCGTTCCGCCCATACTGACACCCATGGAGAAATTGATGTCACCGCCGTATCCTTCATGCGAAGTAATGTTCATAACCACACCTGTCACTGCTCCGTCCTTTTCTGCCAGATAAAAATCTTCCAGAGTGTCAGCTGTGCCAAATCCGGCCTGATCCAAGACATCGGCTGCCTCTGTGAGCAGTTCTTCTTTGTTATCCGGCTCCGTCAGATCCTGTGCATCCGGAAATACAGCAAGATAAGCTTCTTTCTGTGCTTTTTCCTCTGCCTGTGCGATCGGCTGTTTTGTAATGCTGTAGACAGCTCCGAGCAGTAAACCGGAAACCAGTGTGATCGCCATCAGTACCAGTGCTTCTTTTATAATCTTATTCATGCTTTTTTCCTCCTTTCCCAAATGCTGTCGGAGGTGTTACTTTTTCAATCAAAGGCACCAGAAGGTTTGAAAGGATGATCGCATAAGATACGCCCTCCGATGCACTTCCGAGGAAACGAAAAACCCCGGTGAGAATACCGATGATGCATCCATACACGATCTGACCGTTTTTGGTGATCGGTGAGGTTACATAATCCGTTGCCATAAAAAATGTACCAAGCATCAGTCCGCCCGCACACAGCTGTGCTGCCAGAAAATGCAGATCAAATCCATGTCCACCAAATAAAATGGCAAAAACAGAGAAAGAAAGCAGGCAGGACAATGGTATCCTCAGATCGATCACTTTAAATACCAGAAGGATCACCGCACCGATCAGGATCGCCAGTGTGGAAGTCTCACCGATCGTTCCGGCTGTTTTTCCGAGAAACAGGTTTAAAACATTCACGCTCTCGCCGGCTTTCATGGCTGCAAGCGGCGTTGCCCCGGATACTGCATCGTATGTAAAGTCCGTCATTTTTCCGGCAAAAGAGATCAGAAGAAAACATCTTGCTGCAAGAGCCGGATTCATAAAGTTCTGTCCAAGTCCTCCGAAAAGCTGTTTTACAAACAGAATTGCAAAAACAGATCCAAGTACCGGAAGATACCATGGTGCAGAAGCCGGAAGGTTCAGTGCCAGCAGAAGTCCTGTCACCGCTGCACTGTAGTCACCGATTGTCACTTTCTTGTGCATCCCTTTTTCATAAACATACTCTGTGAGTACGCTGGCTGCCACAGATAAAATAATTACCTTTAATGCATTGATTCCAAAATTTACGACACCAAATGCGGCTGCCGGAAGCAGTGCAATCAGAACAAGACGCATCAGATCGCTGCTTTTCATTTTGTCCCGGATGTGCGGATTTGATGATATGTTCCACATTTCACTCATTTTCCATTCCCCCTCTGTGCAACTTTTTTTCGATCCGCAAGCACCATCTTACGCATAGATTTGATGTATTGAGTCAGAGGCCGTTTCGCCGGGCAGATATAACTGCAGCATCCACATTCGCAGCACTCCATACCATTTGCCTTCTCAAAAGATTCTTTGTCATGTCTTTTCGCATAATCAGCCAGTTTTGCCGGAATGATCCGGCCCGGACAGACGGACACACAGCGTCCGCAGTTGATACACGCTGTCTCTTCGCAGGCTGCGACCTCGTCTTTTGTCATGCACAGGATCGCAGAAGACGTCTTGACTACCGGAACATCCAGAGAGATCAGCGGGATTCCCATCATCGGACCTCCGGCGATGATTTTCTCCGGTTCGGAAGTAAAACCTCCCGCCTCTTCGATCAGTTCCCGGAAGTTCGTACCGGTGCGGACACGCAGGTTCTGCGGTTCTTTGATCGCATTTCCGGTGATCGTCATCACTTTTTTCATGACCGGTCTGCCAAAATGTACCGCCTCATAGATTGCATGGATCGTGTCACAGTTGTTGACTACACATCCTGCATCTGCCGGAAGCATGGAAGAATTGATCTGTCTTCCTGTGACCGCAAAAATAAGCTGTCGCTCTGCTCCCTGCGGATACTTGGTTTTTAATTCTACAACTTCAATATCCGGTATCCCCTTTGCTGCTTCCCGCAGTTTTGCTGCCGCATCTTTTTTATTGTCTTCAACTGCCAGTACGCCTTTTGCCCTTCCGTCAAAAATCTTCATTGCCGCCTGAAGACCGCCCACGATTTTTTCCGGTTCTTCCATCATCCTGCGGTAATCTGATGTCAGATAAGGCTCACACTCCGCACAGTTGACAATGATGTGATCGATCGCAGATGGATCTTTCGGCATGTATTTGACATGTGTCGGGAATCCGGCTCCGCCCATACCGACAATACCCGCCTCCTTGATGATCTCAATGATCTCTTTTCCGGAAATATCCGCCAATTTCCGCTCTGGTGAAAACTCTACCTCTTCATACAGGCCATCGTTTTCAATGACAATGGATTCCTGCATGCCTCCGGCTACCCCCAGCCTTGCTTCGATCGCTTTGACCGTTCCTGATACGGATGCAAAAATGTTTGCAGATACAAACCCCCCTGCTTCTGCAATTTTCTGACCTGCCAGTACATGATCGCCTTTTGCTACAATGGCTTTGGCTGGTGCTCCGATATGCTGAGAAAGCGGATAGACGAGCTCTCCTTTGGGCAAAACCTCCCGAATCGGCTTATCTTTGGACATCGCCTTTCCGTCATCTGGATGAATGCCACCCCGAAATGTAAAACGCAGCATACACTTCTCCTCCTTTTTTTATATTTACAGCCATCAAAAAACAATAACTGCTGCTTTCTTTTTCTCTGTTTGCTTATTTTGTTTCTTTCTGATTCCCCTTTTTCTTTCTGGATACTTTATGAATCGTAGGATAAGCTTTCATAAAACGTTTGTTTACGCCGGTGATCCTGGAGACCCTCTCCTGATACTGTTCCCGAAATCCCTTTGAACGAGAGCGAATGCCTTCTGCATATTCAGAAAGACCCTTTTCTTCAATCTTGCCTGCAATGCGCCTTTGATACTCTCCCAACTTTTCCTGAAATTCTTTTTTCGTCGGCAGATGCTTTTTATAGTTTCCAAACAGTTCTCTTGCCTCTTCCGTCGAACTGTAGACTTTGGTCGTCTGAAGATATTCGGTAAACTCTTCCATGGCAGTCTGCAGGCCTTCCAGTTTTTCGCCGAGCTGCAGTGCTGCAAGTGTCGATACGATAAAGTCCACGCAGTACAGAATCCCGCATAAGATAATAAACGCATGTCCGGTCGCTACATCAAACAGATCGATCACCCACTGTGCAAACGGCTGAAGGATCTCAAACATCAGCAGTGTGAAAAATCCCCATGCGATCGAGCATCCCAGACAGATCCTGCAATGGCCTCAGAACCAGATAAACGCTCATGGCTCCCACTCCATAGATCGTACACACCGGACCTGTTACAAATCCACGGTTTACCAGCTTCTTTTCCTTTATTGATACATAGCAGCTTTCCCATATCCATCCCATAAAGCTGTATAAGATCAGCCAGAAAAGAACATGATACAAATCTACTCCAAGAATTTGAATATCCCACATAATTTTCTCCTTTTATTTTTGATTTCTGTTTTTCTTTTATTTTGCATTGAATTTTCTGTCTTTTTAATCGCTAAATATCTCTGTATTGCATTTTTATTGAAACACTTTTATAATGATGCCAGAATTCAAAATCAACTTCAGAAATGCCGGAGGCATTCTTGAACACATAAGTTTAAGAAAGGAATTTTTTCATGCTATATAAACAACAATCTTTTTCCAACTTTGAACCAGATCTTCGCTATCTGGACTCTTTTCCTTTTTCCAGAGAAGAATTTCTCTTCTTTGACATTGAAACAACCGGATTTTCCCCGCGAAACACTTCTCTGTATCTGATCGGTGCGGTCTGCTTTCTGAATGAGCACTGGACTTTCCTTCAGTGGTTTGCCGAAACTCCATCGGAAGAATGTGAAATTTTAAACGCATTTCTTGCATTCTGCCGGTCATTTCGTGCTGTCGTTCATTTCAACGGTGACGGTTTTGATATCCCTTATCTTCTTTTCAAAGCAGAAAAATATACATTGTCAGATACCTTATCATCTATGCAGAGCATTGACCTTTACCGCCTGACCCGGCCATACAAAAAATATCTGAAACTGACGCACATCAACCAGAAAAGTCTGGAATCTTTCCTTGGCATTGAGCGGGAAGACCGCTACAACGGCGGCGAACTAATCAAAATCTATCAGAGCTACTGCCAGTTAAAAGATGCGGATGCTCTTTCGCTTCTGCTTCTGCATAATCTGGACGATCTGAAAGGTATGACAAAACTGCTGCCGCTTCTTGCCTATCCGCTGTTTTTGAAAGACCAGGATTATACGCTCCGGAATCTTTTCTGGGAAGATTCTGTGAACGGACAGCCGCTTCTGATCGCAGAGCTGGATCTGAAATATCCTGTTCCAAAGCAGATCTCCAACCGGCTTTCCTCGTGCTATCTTACGCTCCAGGAAGGCACTGCCAAACTGATGATCTATGCTTTCGAGGGCGAATTAAAGTATTTCATATCTGACTATAAAAATTATTATTATATTCCTTTGCAGGACTGTGCCATTCATAAGCACGTTGCCTCTTATCTCGATCCACGTGAACGCATCCCTGCAAAAGCCACAACCTGTTACCAGCGTCACCGGGGACTTTTTCTTCCTCAGGAAAAAGCACTGTTCAAACCTGTTTTCCAGGAAAGCTATCATTCGGATTCTTTCTGGTTTGAATGTACGCAACAGTTTATGAATTCGCCCTCTTTATTATGTTTATACATAAAAAGCCTGATTTCCATTTGAAATCAGGCTTTCCTGCCCTGCAGGTTCTCTTTTGTCTGAACCTTACAGAACACTCAGCACTCCCTTTTTGAGATGTGCAATATTACTCTTCTTCTGCCTCTGTTGTGTCGGCAGCAACTTCTTCTTTCTGCAGTGCTTTCATGCTCAGGCTGATTTTTTTGTCTTCGCCGTTGAAATCTACTACTTTTGCTGTGATAACCTGTCCTACGCTCAGTACGTCAGATGGTTTATCAACATGCTCCTGGGAAATCTGTGATACATGAAGCAGTGCGTCTACACCCGGCTCCAGTTCAACAAATGCACCAAAATCAGTCATTCTTGCAACTTTACCTTCTACCACGTTGCCTGCTGCGTATTTCTCGCCAGCTGTCAGCCATGGGTTCTGATCCGGGAATTTCAGGCTCAGTGCAATCTTATCGCCGCTGATGTCTTTGATCAGAACAGAAAGTTTTTCGCCAACTTTGAATACTTTCTTTGGATTTTCAACACGTCCCCAGGACATCTCTGAGATGTGCAGCAGACCGTCTGCTCCGCCCAGGTCGATGAATGCACCGAAGTCTGTAACGTTTTTGATAACGCCTTCTACTACATCACCAACGTGGATTCTTGCAAAGAGTTCTTTCTGCATTTCTGCTTTCTTTGCAACCAACAGCTGTTTACGGTCGCCGATGATTCTTCTTCTGCGTGGATTGAACTCGCTGATCACAAACTCGATTTCCTGACCTGCATATTTGCCAAGATTTCTTTCGTAAGTATCAGATACCAGGCTTGCCGGGATAAATACTCTTGCTTCGTCGATCACAACGCTCAGACCACCATCGAGTACCTGTGCAACCGGTGCTTTCAGTACTTCGTGATTTTCAAAAGCTTCTTCCAGTCTCTTGTTTCCTTTTTCTGCTGCCAGACGTTTGTAAGTCAGCAGAACCTGTCCTTCACCATCGTTTACTTTCAGGACTTTTGCTTCCATTTTGTCGTTAACATGAACAACATCCTGGAGATTTACGCTTGAATCGTTGGTATATTCACTTTTTGTGATGATACCGTCAGCTTTGTATCCAATATTTAAGATGATCTCGTCTTCTTTGACATCGATGACCGTACCTTCGACTACCTCTCCATTATGAATTGTTTTTAATGATTCCTCCAGCATTTGTTCAAAGCTCATTTCTGACATTCCTTGTGAACCTCCTCAATAATATTATTTGGGGTTGATGCCCCTGCTGTAATACCTACGCAACTCATGGACTGCATCGAATGTACATCCAAATCTTCAAGTGTCTGTATATAGTAAGTATTCTTGCATTCTTCTTTACATATTTCAAATAGTTTCTGCGTATTGGAACTGTGTCTGCCTCCAATTACGATCATGGCATCCACATCGGCGGCAATTTTTCTCGCCTCCTGCTGACGCTCTTCGGTCGCATTGCAAATCGTATTTAAAACAAGTATATCATAACGCTTTTTTGAAAGAATTTCAACTAATTTATTAAATTTCTTGTAATTAAATGTCGTCTGAGACACAACACAGACTCCTGTGTCTGAATTTGGTTCAAATTCTTCTGCTTCTTCTTCTGTTCCGATCACCGTCACTTTAGAAACACACCATCCTCGGATGCCTTCTACCTCCGGATGATTGGCATTTCCGATGATCACGATCTCTCTTCCGTTTTCGCCTTCCCGCCTGACAATGCGATGTATTTTCTTTACAAATGGACAGGTCGCATCGGCAAGATTCAGTCCGTTTTCGCAGATCAGATCATAAACCTCTTCCGCAACGCCATGGGAACGGATCACAACGGTACCCTTTTTTACCGAAAGCAGATCTTCTTTTCCATTCAGCACCTGTACGCCTTTTTCTTCCAGATCCCGCACTACCTCTTCGTTGTGGATGATCGGCCCGTAAGTGTAAACCGGCTCTTTTTCTTTTGCTGCCAGATCATAGACCTGGTCAACGGCACGTTTTACGCCAAAACAAAAACCCGCAGTCTGTGCTTTTATCACTTTCATTGCTTCACTTCCCTGTAACATTCTTTAATACGCTCAACCACCTCATCGATCGACAGATCCGAAGAATCTACCAGAATGGCATCCTCTGCCTGGCGAAGCGGTGCGATCTCTCTTGACATGTCACGCTGATCGCGGTCCCGGATCTCCTCTTCGATCTCTTCCAGTGTGTGCGTATCTCCCTTTTCCTGCTGTTCCAGGAAACGTCTCTTTGCACGCGTTTCCACGCTTGCAGTCAGATAAATTTTCAGCTGTGCATGTGGCAGGATATTGGTGCCGATGTCTCTTCCGTCCATCAGGACATCTTCTTTTGCCGCCAGATCTCTTTGCAGGTCAAGCAGTGTGGCTCGCACGGCCGGGTTTGCGGAAGTCACGGATGCCATCTTGCTCACTTCTTCTGTGCGGATCAGTCCGGTCACGTTCTCCCCGTTTAAGATCACCTGCTGTTCGCCGTCATCGCTGTAGGCGATCGATATGGAAATCTTGCTGCAGGCTTTCTGCACTGCCGCATCGTCGTGGATATCGATCTGATTCTGCATCATATAAACTGCGATCGCACGATACATTGCCCCGGTATCGACATAAATAAATCCAAGCTCTTTTGACACACGTTTTGCGATCGTGCTTTTTCCGGCTCCTGCCGGTCCGTCAATTGCAATATTAAAACTCATATTTTCCTCCTGCATGGTATCTATGCTTCGCTCATCGCCAGTGCTGCCGCATAGGCAGTGGACCAGGCGATCTGCAGATTGAATCCTCCGGTCACAGCATCCAGATCCAGTACCTCACCTGCAAAATACAGTCCCTGCACCAGTTTGGACTCCATCGTGGACGGATTGACTTCTTTTACACTGACACCACCTTTTGTGATAATAGCTTCATTATAATCGCGAAGCCCTGTTACGGTCAATGGCAAATTTTTGATCAGCTCCACAAATCCGAGGCGTTCTTCTCTTGATACCTCATTTACCTTTTTCTCCGGATTGATGCCGGACAACTCGATCATGACCGGAGTCAGTTTTGCCGGGAAAAGTCCGCCCAGTGCGTTTTTAAACTGTCTGTTTTTTGCTTCCTCAAAATCACGCAGGATTCGGTGATCCAGTTGTTCTTTTGACAATGCCGGCTTCAGGTCGATAAACATAGAAAGTTCTTTTTTTCGTGCCGTTTTCGCAGTGTAACTGCTGGCACTTAAGATCAGAGGGCCAGTCACGCCAAAGTGGGTGAACATCATCTCGCCAAAACCATCATAGAGTTTCTTTTTACCGTCCATCACTTTGACATCCACATTTTTCAGCGAAAGACCCTGAAGGCTTTTTGCCCACGCTTCTTTTGTATTAAACGGAACCAGCGATGGATATAATTCCGTCACTTTATGTCCGAGTTCTTCTGCGAAACGGTAACCGTCTCCGGTAGAACCTGTCGTTTTATAAGAAATCCCTCCGGTTGCCACAAGTACGGCATCTGCCGGAAAAAGTTTCTTTTCTCCATCCGACAAAACACCGGTTACTTTTCCATCTTTGGCTTCCACCTTGGAAACTTCGGTATTTAAATGCACCTGCACTTTATATTCCCGCATTTTCCTGCGAAGTGCATCAATAACATCTGTAGAATGATCTGATACCGGAAAAACACGGTCACCACGTTCAATTTTGGTCTTTGTACCGGCTTTTTCAAAAAAATCGATCACATCATGATTCGTGTAGCCATAGAAAGCACTGTACAGGAATTTCGGATTGCTGACAACTGCCTGAAACAGTTCTTCCGTATCACAGGCGTTGGTCAGATTACATCTGCCTTTTCCTGTAATATAGATCTTTTTGCCCAGTTTTTCATTTTTTTCAAACAGATGGACTTCGCACCCGCGTTCTGCCGCATTCAGTGCTGCAAACATGCCTGCCGCTCCTCCGCCTATCACTGCTATTTTCTTTTTCATTTATAATTCCTTTCCTTACCGGCTTCTTTTCTTTTTTCTCTTCGGAAATAAAATCTCCAGTTTTTCGTGTATGCGATCTCGGATCCGGTAACAGCACAGGATCAGACGTATCAGCTCATGATACAGAAGAATGACCATGCACACAAGCGGGATCGCCAGTACCATCTGCCAGCAGAAGATGCTGTGGATTCCAAGAAATCCCGGGAACAGCAGCACACCCACCGAAAAAACTGCGATCACGCAGACACAGAGAATGCCTCTCAGCCAGTTCAACGGCCTGCACACACGAAATACGACCATGATCCCGACTGCTCCTCCGACCAGGAGATCAAAGGTATAGGTAAACACTTCTGTTTCTTTCCAGAACGGTGACAAAACCTGAACCACAAGCAGGGTGACAACCATAGTAATCGCCGCCGGAAGTGCCGTCTGCATCACATGACGCAAAAATCCAGTACTTGTCACCTCTTCGGTATGCTCCAGTGTCAGCACAAAACTCGGGAAACCGATGCAGGCTGCACTGATCAGAGACAGCTGCACCGGGATAAACGGATACGCCCGTCCGAGAAGAATAAAAATGACACACAGCAGGATGGAATACAGTGTCTTGGTCAGATACAGTGCGCTGACCCGCTCGATGTTGGCAATGATCGTCCTTCCTTCGCTTACAATATTCCGAAGGCAGGCAAAATCCGAATCCAGCAGGACAATATGTGCCGACTGTTTTGCCGCATCACTTCCGGCTGCCATCGCAATACCGCAGTCTGCATCCTTCAGTGCAAGCACGTCATTGACACCATCACCAACCATACCGACCACTTTCTTTTCCGACTGATAAGCATGGACAAGCTTCTGCTTCTGTTCCGGCTTCACGCGTCCAAAGACATTATATTTCTGCACGGCTTCCCGGTAACTTTGCGGATCATCTCCGAGTGTGGAGGCATCCACGTATTTTTCTGCCCCCAGAAGTCCTGCTTTTCCGGCAATCTTCGATACCGTCACCGGATTGTCACCGGAGATCACCTTGATCTCTACCTTCTGCTCACGGAAGTACTGAAAGACGTCCGGTGCTTCTTTCCGGATGCAGTCCAGGATCACGATCAGTCCCATCGGTGACACCTCACTGACACTTCCATCTTCCGCCTGAACAGAACCGCATTTTCCAAGCAACAGGACACGATAGCCCTCCTCTGAATACTGATTGACTTTTCGAAGGATTTCCGCCCCTTCTTCGTCATCCTGCAATAAAAACTCCGGTGCACCAAGGACATAACAGCCCTTTTCTTCGAACTCGATCGCACGGTACTTTCGTTCGGAAGAAAACGGAATTTTCTGAACGACCGTAAAACGGTCCATCCGGTGAAAATAACGTTTTAATGCTTCCTGCGTGTTGTTGCTGTCTTCAAAAGCAAACGTAAGCTCATTCATGATCTCGCTTACTTCTTCTTTTTTCACCTCTCCAAGGCCAAGCACCTCTGTAACTTCCAATTCCCCGGTCGTGATCGTTCCGGTTTTGTCAAGGCAGAGCACGTTGACGCGTGCCAGTGCTTCGATTGCTTCCATCTCCTGCACGAGTGCCCGCTTTTTTGCAAGTCTTCCGACGCCCAGGATAAACGAGATGCTGGTCAGCAGCACCAATCCCTCCGGAATCATACCGATGATTCCTGCAACGGTTGCCACGATAGCTTCGTTCCTGGTCATCCCCTGAGCACTGATCTGAGAACGGAACAGCAGAATGCCGATCGGAATGATCAGAATACTGATCACCGCTATGATCCGCTTGATCGTATTCTGCATTTCCGAAGTGGCACGTTTTTTCGTCTTGGCTTTCCTTGTCAGCTCTGCGGCATAATTCTCATCACCGACATGAACCACACGGCCGACACCGCCGCCCGCAACTACAAAACTGCCGGACATCAGCTCATCTCCTGCTTTTTTCTTTACAGGTTTTGATTCTCCGGTCAGCATAGATTCATTAACCTCCAAACCGTCACATTCAAGAACCGTACAGTCTGCACAGATCTGATCGCCGTTTGTCACAATCAGAATGTCATCTTTCACCACTTCTTCTATATCTATCTCATATTTTTCACCTTCTCTTACCACATGAGCTTTTGAAGCCGTCAGAACCGTCAGCTTGTCTACTACTTTTTTAACTTTCAGTTCCTGCACGATCCCGATTACCGCATTGACGATCACGACTCCCATAAAAGTCATGTTCTTGAACTGTCCGGTGATCAGAACCAGAATGGCCAGAAAAAGGTTCAGAAAATTGAAATAAGTAAGCAAATGTGCTTTTACGATCTCCTTATTGGTTTTCACCATATGATTTTCCATCCTGTTTACCTGACCGCTTCGGATACGCTCCTCCACCTCCTGCCCGGTAAGTCCCGCTTGCTTTTCCATTGGCAGATCCTCCTTTGTATTCAGGCCGGTTTTCATCCAGTCTTTTCCTCTCAGTATAGCGAATCTGCTTCTTTTTGTAAATGGTCATTCTTTTCGTTTTCTTTTGCTTTATATGGAAGTTTTACTTTTCCCTTTTGAGGCTTTTCCTGCAAAAACTACGCACTTCCAACATTTTTACAAAAATTCCGTAATTTTTTTGCAAAAAAGCACTATTTTTTTCTTTACTTTGCCACGCTGATTTGCTATAATCTGCAATGAAAAAAAACGTAACTGTTTTTTGCATAGCTCTGAATGGTTACAGAAATCAATGTATGAAGATAAGGAGGACACAATCATGTCATACGTAGATGAGGTTATTGCCAAAGTTGTAGAGCAGAATCCATCTGAACCTGAATTTCATCAGGCAGTAAAAGAGGTTCTGGAGTCTCTGAGAGTCGTTATCGAGGCAAATGAAGAAAAATACAGAAAGGATGCTCTTCTGGAAAGAATGGTAAATCCGGAAAGACAGTTCAAATTCCGTGTACCATGGGTTGACGATAAAGGTCAGGTTCAGGTAAATACCGGTTACCGTGTACAGTTCAACAGTGCGATCGGACCTTACAAGGGCGGTATCCGTCTGCATCCGTCTGTAAACATTGGTATCATCAAATTCCTTGGTTTTGAACAGGTTTTCAAAAACTCTCTGACTGGTCTGCCGATCGGTGGCGGCAAAGGTGGTTCTGACTTCGATCCTAAGGGCAAATCAGACCGCGAAGTTATGGCATTCTGCCAGAGCTTTATGACAGAGCTGTGCAAATACATCGGTGCTGATACAGATGTACCGGCAGGTGATATCGGAACAGGTGCAAGAGAGATCGGCTATATGTTCGGTCAGTACAAGAGAATCCGTGGCCTGTATGAAGGTGTTCTGACAGGTAAAGGCTTAAGCTACGGTGGATCCCTTGCAAGAACAGAAGCTACCGGTTATGGTCTGCTCTACCTGACACAGGAACTGCTGAAACTGAACGGTATCGAACTGGCTGGCAAGACTGTTTGTGTATCCGGTGCCGGCAACGTTGCTATCTATGCGATCGAAAAAGCTCAGCAGCTGGGTGCAAAAGTGGTTACTGCAAGTGATTCTACCGGCTGGGTATACGATCCGGACGGAATCGATGTAGCAGCACTTAAAGAGATCAAAGAAGTAAAACGTGCAAGACTGACCGAATACAAAAACTACAGACCAAACGCTGAATACCATGAAGGACGCGGCGTATGGAGCGTAAAATGTGATGTTGCTCTTCCATGTGCAACTCAGAATGAACTGCTGATCGACGATGCAAAACAGCTGGCAGCAAACGGATGCCTGGCTGTATGCGAAGGTGCTAATATGCCTACCACTATGGATGCAACAGAATATCTGCAGAAAAATGGCGTGATCTTTGCTCCTGGTAAAGCTGCAAACGCCGGCGGTGTTGCTACATCTGCTCTGGAAATGACCCAGAACAGCGAACGTCTGAGCTGGACATTTGAAGAAGTAGACGCAAAACTGCAGGGTATCATGGTTAATATCTGCCACAACATGGTTGATGCTGCTGAACGTTACGGCATGAAAGGCAACTATGTAGCCGGTGCAAACATCGCAGGCTTCGAAAAAGTTGTAGATGCTATGAACGCTCAGGGTATTGTTTAATCTAAAGATAACAAAATATCTATCAGTCAAAAACAGATCTTGCCGGTCACTATCGACAAGGTCTGTTTTTTATGATACATCAGATGTATACAGAAGAATGTCAAAGGCATTCTTGAATTAAAGACAGCGGCACAATAAAAAAAGCCATCGCAGACATTTCACATGTTCAGCAATGACTTTTTTATTTTTATGTATTATTTTTGATTGCTCTTTACTCTTCTACTACTTCCAGTACATCCATCGGACAGGCTTTTGCACAGATACCGCATGCGATACATTTGGATGCCGGATTGCCCTCTGTCTTGACGATCAGTCCAAACGGACAGGCTTTTGCACAGGCTCCGCAACCGGTACATTTCTTTTTGTTGATCATGTAAACGCCTTTTGCATTCTGAGTGATCGCACCTTCCGGACAGGCTTCTGCACATTTGCCACACTGTGGACAGGCCATCGGGCGTACACTCTTCTTCTCTACGATCTGGATACAGGACTTGTCCGGATGAAACTCCTTATAAAAAGCCTCAGAACATGCTTCTACGCATGCAAGACAAGCCATACAGGTACTTCCTTTTTTTACTTTCAGTTTTTTCATGTTAATCCTCCGCATTTATGTTTTTCTTTTTATTCTACCATTTTCAACAAAATTTCTCAATAGAGATTTTATATTTTGATGTGGGTGTCAAAACTCCCCAACTATGATGCCTACGGATTGTTCCGTGCGTTGCACTCCCACAATCCTCTCCAGTATTCGCATATCGTGGGATTATCATCCCACTTTTATGTCTACGCTCCGCTTCGGTCGGAGCAAAACGAACATCCACTGGATGTTCTGCTCCATATTGGGGCTGGTCCCAAGGTCTTTCATCCACCTATGAGCAAGCTCATGTGGATTTAGACCTTTGACCCTGGCATCATATTTTCAGTAAAATCCAGCAAATACAGAGGCTCCGATCACAGTCAGAAGACCGGCTACCGCGATCGCCAGGCTGCTCATCGCACCTTCCACTTCGCCCATTTCCAGTGCTTTGGCCGTCCCGATCGCATGGGAGGATGTGCCAAGTGCCAGTCCTTTTGCGATCGGCTCATAAATACGAAACAGCTTGCAGACTGCCTCTCCGATCACATTTCCGATCACGCCGGTAACAATGATCACAGCCACCGTGATGGTCACCAAACCGCCCAGTTCTTCGGAAACACCCATTCCGATTGCTGTTGTGATAGACTTTGGAAGCAGCGTAACATAGACATCATGCTCAAGTCCGAACAAAAATGCCAGAAGCAGGACGCTTCCAAGACTTGCCAGCACACCTGCGAGGATGCCGCAGGCAACGGCTGCCAGATTTTTCTTTAAAAGTGTCATCTGCTGATAAAGCGGCACCGCCAGACATACCGTCGCCGGAGTCAGAAGATAACTTAAATATTGGGCAGAATTTTCATAACTTTCATAATCCACCCCGCACAACATCACCACGCCGATCACAAAAATGATTGAGATCAGCAGCGGATTTAAAAATGCATACTTGAACTTTTTCTTCAGCATAATGCCAGCTCCATATCCGATCAGACTGACCGTCACGCCAAAATATGCCGAGTTACACAATATCTCTTTCATGTCTTTACCCTCCTGAGATCACCCTATTAATCCTGCTTCTCCATCTTCTGTGCTGCCATGTTTTCTTTCAGATGCATTACTGCCTGTGCCGTTCTTCCGGTCACAACCATAACAAAGACGGTCGTGATACAAGTGATTACAAGAACCGGTACCAGAATTTCCTTTAAATCGCTCCAGGTCACGATCAGACCAACGGCGGCCGGGATAAACATCGGCGGCATGATCTCGATCAGAAAGTCCGCTGCGATCTTGACCTGCTCCAGTTTGATCACTTTTGTCATCAGACCCGCCAGCATCAGAAGCAGACCGTAGATACTTGCCGGGATCGGCAACGGAATCAGACAGTGCAGAAATTCTCCGAGAAAGGTTACAAACATGATAATCCCAAACTGATACAATAGTTTCACTTTTATTACCTCCTGTGCCATCTGGCAAACTTTTTTGATTTCCCCCGTAAAACATTTTTGCCTGCCCCAGACAGCTATTTCCGTCTCAAGGCAAAAAGGGGTCGATTGAATACACTATATATCCAATCGACCCACCCCAAAGTATTAAGCGCGAGACGGGACTCGAACCCGCGGCCTCGACCTTGGCAAGGTCGCGCTCCA
>ERZ1106963.1412-NODE-1412-length-29301-cov-8.656466_pt1 | contig 29301 bp, 23 predicted proteins | sample MGYA00403681_ERZ1106963 | MGnify/ENA primary metagenome ERZ1106963 (study PRJEB35170, sample SAMEA104062407) | human gut metagenome | biome: human gut; feature: human-associated habitat; material: faeces | place: Denmark | collected 2012-05-03 ...
TCCTGCCGGAATGGAAGCTCTTTATGATCCAGCTTCTGAACATTGCCGGCCTTGGCCCAATCTTCGGCGCGCTTCAGGGCGCTCTGTGGGGCCCCATCGTTTTCCTGTGGATCACCTTCGGCACCATCTTCGCCGGTGCGGTCCACGACTATTTCTCCGGTATGATGAGCGAGCGTAACGAAGGCGCGTCCATCTCCGAGATCGCCGGCATTTACCTCGGCGGCGCGATGAAGAATGTCATGCGCGTGTTCAGCGTCGTTCTTCTGGTCATGGTCGGCACCGTGTTTGCCGTCGGCCCCGCCGGCCTGATCGTGACGCTGTTCAAGCAGGGCGGCCATACGGGCATCGTTGCCACGACGCTGTTCTGGCTGATCATCGTTCTGATCTACTATTTCATCGCAACCTTCCTTTCCATTGATAAGATCATCGGCAAGATCTATCCCCTGTTCGGCATCTGCCTGATCGTCATGGCAGTCGGCGTGGCCATCGGCATTTTTGTCAACCCCGCCTACACCATTCCCGAGATCTGGAGCCACTTCGGTTCCATGCATCCCTCCGGCACACCGATCTGGAGCTTCATGTTCATCACCGTCGCCTGCGGCGCGATCTCCGGCTTCCATGCCACACAGAGCCCCCTGATGGCACGCTGCATGAAGAGCGAGAAGCAGGGCCACTTCGTCTTCTATGGCGCGATGGTCTCCGAGGGCATCATTGCCCTGATCTGGGCCGCTGCCGGCTGCTCCCTGTATGAGGTCACCGGCGGTCTGAACACCGGTCTTGCTGCGGCGCTTGCCAACGGTCAGTCCGCTGCCATCTATGACGTCTGCCTCAAGACCATGGGCGGCATCGGTACTGCGCTCGCCATGCTCGGCGTCATCGCCTGCCCCATCACCTCCGGCGACACCGCGTTCCGTTCCGCGCGTCTGGTGCTGGCCGACTGGCTCAAGCTTGATCAGAAGAGCATGAAGAACCGTCTGATCCTCTGCATCCCCGTGCTGGGCGTCGGCGCCTTCCTCGGCATCGGCAATGCCCTCGGCAAGATCGACTACACCATCATCTGGCGTTATTTCAGCTGGACCAATCAGACCCTCGCTATGATCGTTCTGTGGGCTGCCTCCATGTACCTCTTCTACGAAAAGAAGAACTACTGGATCACCGCCGTCCCCGCTACCTTCATGAGCGCGGTCTCCGCCACCTATTTCCTGCTGGGCAACGAGTGCCTCGGCAAGCTGATCAACACCAAGACCGCGGAGGGTGCTACCGTTTACAACACGGCGGTCGCCTATCCCATCGGTATCCTGGTCGCGGCGCTGTTCCTCGGCATCTTCCTGTATACCATCAAGAAGCGCCACACCCAGCCGCATTACGAGACCCTGCACAAGTAAACCCTATTCCGCAAAGCGGCGAGAGCGTCCCTCCCGCCGCTTTGCTCACTCTGGAGGAGCGATTATGAGCTTTGCACCTGTACGCCTTGGAAACACCGTTCTGGAAGCGGAGACCGCGTCCGCGGACCGAAAGTCCTGCCGCCGCTTCGGCCCCTGCGGTGTGGGAGAAAAGGCACTATATCTCAATGATCTTCTCATCGACCGGCACTTTTACGTCGGCTTCGGCTCCGTGCGGCGCGTTTTCAAGCGCGTGGCGATGAGCCAGGGCGGCTTCAGCGGCAAGGGTGCGTTTGGTTCCATCCCCTACCTCGTCGTGCAGTACGACGACGGACAGGAGAAGCAATGCACCTTCAAGCGTGAGGAGGACGTGGACGAGCTGCTTGCCTATCTGGGGCAGGTCCATCCCGAGATTCCGCGCCTGAGCGTCGGCGGCGAGCAGCGGCTTGCAAAAAAGGCGCAGCAGGAGGCATCCCGCTACCTCAAGGAGCTCACACCGCAGGCGCAGAGCGCGCGCGAGGAGCTGGAGCGCGCGCGCAAATTCCTCTCCGGCTATCCCGAGCTGACCGCTCAGCTTGCCGCAGCCGCCAAGGCCAAGCGCATCAACGAGCATACGAATCCCGCCTACCGTTGGGTCGCGCTGGCGATCGTCCTCGCGGGTGCGGCGGCATTGGTGTACGGCATCATCTCGTGGCGCGGCGGCAGCGATTTCGGCGTCTACTTCGCGCTCTTCGGCTTTGCCGCCGTGTTTTTCTTCTCGGGAGCGCACGTTCTGCCCACGGCAAAGAATAACCGCAGGGCGGTCGAGCGTGCCTGGGACGAGGCGCAGGCCGCCATGGCGAATGTTCTGCCCGAGGACTTTCCCCTCCCCGCCCGCTACGCGCATCCGATCGTGCTCGACCGCATGATCCGCATTCTGCGCGAGGGCCGCGCGCAGAGCAAGGAGGAAGCGCTCGACGTGCTCAAAGCCGACCTCAGGGCGCTCACCGTCGACGTGCAGGTCGAGCAGGAGGAGCACGACGAGGTCGTGGTCATTAAGCCTCTGTTCCTTGTGAGCGACTATCAATAAGCCGAAAACAGCGAAGGACTCTGTACCGATTGCACAGAGCCCTTCCTTTTTTTGCCTTCGAAACTGTCAGCGTTCAAAATATTAAACTTTTTGTTTATTTTATGCTTGCAATCTTTTTCTCTTTGTGTATAATAAGCTTGGTTTTATAAAAATAAACTGAAAGTTTAGCAAATCGAACGCTTAGGAATCGGGAGGTCATTGTATGGACATTGGAAATAAGATCCGAGAGCTGCGAACGCGCAAGGGACTGACTCTGGAGGAGCTCGCCAGCCGAAGCGAGCTGACAAAGGGGTTTTTGTCCCAGTTAGAGCGCGACCTTACCTCCCCGTCCATCGACTCTCTGAGCGACATTCTGGAGGCGCTCGGCACGAATCTTGCCGAGTTCTTTCAGGAGGATAAAAACGACCAGTTCATCTTCCACGCCGACGATTTCTTCGTTGACGAGCGCGAGGACTGCACGGTCAACTGGATCGTTCCCAACACGCAGAAGAATCAGATGGAGCCGATATTGCTCGAGCTGCCCGAGGGCGGCGAGAGCTTCACGGTCGAGCCGCATGACGGCGAGGAATTCGGCTATGTCGTCGAAGGCAGCGTCGTGCTGGTCTGCGACGGCGAGGAGCATCCCCTGCGCCGCGGAGAGACCTTCTACCTCCACGGACGCAGCTTCCATCTGCTCAAAAACGTGCGCAAGACCACTGCGCGCGTGCTGTGGGTCTCGACCCCTCCCCTGTTCTGACTTCTATCGATATAAGGAAAGGATATTGGAACCATGCCTGAACAGAAAAAACTGATCCAGTTCAAGAATATCGTCAAGAGCTTTGAGGACGGGCAGGTCGTCCTCAAGGGCGTCAGCCTGGATATTTACGAAAACGAGTTCGTCACCCTGCTCGGTCCCTCCGGCTGCGGCAAAACGACGCTGCTGCGCATCCTCGGCGGCTTCCTGCAGCCCACCGAGGGCAAGGTCCTCTTCGACGGCGAGGACATCGTGAACGTCCCGCCCTACAAGCGCGAGATCAACACCGTGTTCCAGAAATACGCGCTCTTCCCGCACATGAACGTCTACGACAACATCGCCTTCGGCCTGACCATCAAGAAGGAGCCGAAGGACGTTATCGCGCAGAAGGTCATGCGTATGCTGCGTCTGGTAAGCCTTGAGGACTACGCCGACCGCAACGTGACCGAGCTCTCCGGCGGTCAGCAGCAGCGCATCGCCATCGCCCGCGCGCTCGTCAACGAGCCGAGCGTGCTGCTGCTCGACGAGCCGCTCGGCGCGCTCGACCTGAAGCTGCGCAAGGAGATGCAGCAGGAGCTCAAGTACATTCAGCAGGAGGTCGGCATCACCTTCATCTTCGTCACCCACGACCAGGAGGAGGCGCTGACCATGTCCGACAAGATCGTGGTCATGAACGCAGGCGAGATCCAGCAGATCGGTACGCCGACCGAGATCTACCGCTACCCCGTCAACGAGTTCGTCGCCAACTTCATCGGCGAGACGAACATCATTGACGGCGTGATGCAGGGCGATGACCTTGTGGTCTTCGAGGATAAAAAGTTCCCCTGCCGTGCCCGCGGCTTCAACAAAAATGAAAAGGTGGACGTCGTCATCCGTCCCGAGCATCTTGACATTGTTCCCCGCTCCGAGGGTATGCTCAAGGGCGTTGTGAAGTCTCAGCTTTTCAAGGGGATGCACTACGATACCGTGGTCGAGACCCGCGTCGGCACGACCATCACCGTCAAGATGCAGGTCTCGCAGGACCGTCCCGTGCTCAATGCCGACGCCGGTGAGAAGATCAGCGCCAGCGCCTTCCTCATCGACGTCGAGGACGTCGGCGAGCTGGACGACGCCAAGGTCGTCGCCCTCGCCTCTGCCGAGGCGTGGGATGTGGAGACCGAGGAGCCCATCTCCATCAAGAACGTCGAATACGACATCAAGCCCGAGGTCGGCAGCTACTCTGTCACCTTCACCACCGCCGCCGGAACGTCCATCACGGTCAAGGCCGCGGTCATGGCGGAGAACCGCGTGGAGAGCAAGGTCTATCAGGAAGAGATCTACGCGATGAACTTCTTCAAGAAGGTCGAGGACATTCAGGAGAGCATCGCGCTCGACACCGATCTGGAAACGTGGGCGAGCGCGTCCGCGTGGTCCCTCGAGGACGGCGAGCAGGTCGAGATCTCCGATGTCAAGTACGATTTCGACCCCGAGACCATCGAGCCGGGCGTCTACGACGTGACCTTCTCCACCGAGGGCTATGAGTACAAGGTCTCCACCACGCGCGCCTGCGAGGAGGGTGCGGAGGTCGGCCTCATCTTCCGCCCCGAGGACATTCACGTCATGAAGAAGGAGGGGCAGTGGTGAAGCAGTTCCGTTCCATGACGTACCCCTACGTCGCCTGGATCAGCGTGATGATCGTGCTGCCGATGCTGCTCATCGTGCTCTACGCCTTCACCGTTTCCGGCAATGAGGTGCTGACCTTTCAGTTCACCTTCGATAACTTCAAGCGCTTTGTCACCGACACCGTGTTCATGGAGGTGCTTGGCCGCTCGCTCTACATCGCCGTGCTCACGACGCTCATCTGCATCGCGCTCGGCTACCCCATCGCCTATGCCATCGCGCAGATGAACAGCCGCTCGAACACCATCATGATCCTGCTCATCACGATGCCGACATGGGTCAATATGCTCGTGCGCACCTATGCGTGGATGGGCATTTTGCAGGACGAGGGTATCCTCAACACCATTCTCGGCTTTTTCGGCATTGGGCCGGTCTCGATGATCCACACGAGCTTCGCCGTCATTCTCGGCATGGTGTATAACTTTATTCCCTTTATGATCCTGCAGATCCACACCTCGCTCGCCAAGATGGACAAGAGCCTGCTGGAGGCCGCCAACGACCTCGGCGCCACGCCCGTGCAGGCGTTCCTGCGCGTGACGCTGCCGCTCTCCCTCCCCGGCGTCATTTCCGGCATCACGCTCGTGTTCCTGCCCGCCGTTTCCAGCTTCTTCATTCCGAAGCTCCTCGGCGGCGGTCAATTCGTGCTCGTCGGCAACATCATCGAATCGCAGTTCCTCACCTCCGGCGACTGGAACTTCGGCAGCGCCATTTCCCTCATCATGGCGATCATCATCATGCTTTCGATGTGGCTCACGCGCAAGGTCGACGTGCAGCCCGCCAGCCGCGGAAAGGAGTGACGGACGATGAAAAAGAAAACCTCTGCCGCCTCCAAGGTCATCCTTACGCTGACGCTGCTGTTCTTCTACCTCCCCATTCTCTACATCATCGTCTTTTCGTTCAACGATTCCCGCTCGCTCACGAAGTTCGGCGGCTTCTCTCTGCGCTGGTATGAAAAGATGTTCGCGGACTCCACGATGATGGAGGCCGTGCTCTATACGGTCGTCATCGCCCTTCTTGCTACCGTCGTTTCCACCATCGTCGGCACCGTCACCGCCATCGGACTGTCAAAGTCGAAGAAGGTCCTTCAGGCGATGGTCGAGCGCGTGAACGACCTGCCCGTGATGAATCCCGATATTGTCACCGGCATCAGCCTGCTGATGTTCTTCAGCGTGCTGGCGGTGAAGAAGGGCTTTCTGACGCTGCTGCTCGCGCACATCATGTTCTGCATCCCCTACGTCATGCTCTCCGTCACACCGAAGCTGCGCTCGCTCGACCCGAATCTCATCGACGCGGCGATGGACCTCGGCGCTACGCCGTTCCAGGCGCTCACCCGCGTCATCGTGCCGCAGATCCGCCCGGGCATCGTCTCCGGCGCGCTCATCGCGTTCACCATGAGCTTTGACGACTTCGTGATCTCCTACTTCACCACGGGCAACGGCGTGAATAACATTTCCATTCTGGTCTACACCATGTCCAAGCGCGTCAATCCCTCCATCAACGCACTCTCCACGCTCGTCATTGTCGCCATCACGCTGGTGCTCGGCATCGTCAACCTTGTCCCGATCCTGCACGAAAAGCGTGAAAAAGAAGGAAGTGAAAAGGGAAAATCCTTTGCACAAAGCCGCAGGCTGATGGCCGCTGTCGCCGGCGTGCTGGTGCTCGCCATTCTCGGCGGAACGGTCGGCGTCAGCCTTTCTCAGCAGCACAAGAACGCTGCCGCCGTCGAAAAGTACGGCAGCAACGTCCTCAAGCTTTATCTCCCCGGCGAGTACCTCGGTGAGAACGTCATCGGCGACTTTGAAAAGCAGTTCGGCGTGCGCGTCATCGTGGAGAATTTCGACTCCAATGAGATGATGTACACCAAGCTCATGGCGGGCGACAAGTACGACGTGGTCATTCCCTCGGACTACATGATCGAACGCCTGATGAAGGAGAATTATCTCCAGCCGCTCGATCACAGCCTGCTTCCAAACCTTGAGAATATGGACGACGCGGTGCGCGGCATGAGCTACGACCCCGATAACGAGTGGTCCGTTCCCTACTTCTGGGGCAGCGTCGGCATCGTCTACAACCACGAGAACGTCGATCCCTCCGTAGTGGAGGAACAGGGCTGGGAGGTGCTGCGCAACACCGACTACGCCGGTCACCTCTACATCTACGACTCCGAGCGCGACTCGTTCATGATGGCGTTCAAGGCGCTCGGCTACTCGATGAACACCTCCGACCCCGACGAGATCAACGCCGCCTACGAATGGCTGCTGCAAATGAACGACACCATGTCGCCCGTCTACGTCACCGACGAGGTCATCGACGGCATGATGAATGGCTACAAGGATCTCGCGGTCGTCTACTCCGGCGACGCCACCGTCATTCTCGACGAGAACGAGGACATGAGCTTCTATATGCCGGAGCAGGGCACGAACATCTGGTGCGACGCGATGGTCATTCCCGCGAACGCGGAAAATCCCCTGCTCGCCCACGAGTTCATCAACTATATGCTCACCTATGAGGCCGCATTTGACAATACGGAGACGGTGGGGTATACTTCTCCCAACGCAGAAGTCTTTGAGGAGATGACCTCCTCCGAGGACCTTTACGCCGAGAATGCCGCCTACCTTCCCCGCTCCGGCTACGAGAAGGACGAGATGTTCCACGACAACCAGACGCTCATGCGCGAGCTGAGCAAGCTCTGGATCAAGGTCAAGGCAGCCAAGTAAAAACATCGCACGAAAGAAAGGAATCAAACCCATGCAGATCGGAGACACTTACGAATACAAAAATGTCGTCACCAAGGAGATCACCGCCGGCGCGCTCGGCTCGGGCGGACTGGACATCTTCGCCACGCCCTTCCTCATTTGCTGGATGGAGGCCGCGGCCTACTACTACATGAAGGAGCAGCTTCCCGAGGGCAAGAGCAGCGTCGGCACGATGGTCAATGTCCGCCACGTTTCCCCCTCCCCCATCGGCGCGGAGATCACCGCCAAGGCCGAGCTGATCGCCATTTCCGAGAACGGCAAGATGTATACCTTCAAGGTCGAGGCATACGATAACAAGGGCCTCATCGGCGAGGGCACGCACGAGCGCGCCATCATCGACTGCGAGCGCTTCATGAAGAAGTGCCTGGCCAAGCTGGAAGACTGAACAAGCAAGGAGGAAGCCCATGCACTATTACGGAGCCGTTTACCGTCCGCCGAGCGAGGCGTACAGCCTGATCGTGCAATGCACACTTGGCTGCAGCCACAACAAATGTGCGTTCTGCAATATGTACAAGGATAAGAAGTTTTCCATCCGTCCGGTGGAGGAGGTCCTGCGTGACCTCGCCGAGGCGCGCAGCTACGAGCGGCGCATCGAGCGCATCTTTCTCGCGGACGGCGACGCGCTGATCCTGCCGATGGACTATCTGCTGCAGGTGCTGGACTTCATCCGCGAATACTTCCCCGAGTGTACGCGCGTTGCCGCCTATGCCACCACCAAGGCCATCGAACGCAAAACGGACGAGGAGCTGCGCAAGCTGCGTGAGCACGGGCTGGCGCTCGTCTACATCGGTCTGGAAAGCGGCAATGAGGAGCTGCTCTTGAAGTTCAACAAGGGCGTCACCGCGGCGGAGACCGTGAAAAACGCGCTGCGCTGCAAGGCGGCGGGCATCGCCATCTCCGTCACCGCCATCAACGGCATGGCTGGGCTCAACGGCGACTGGCAGGCCCACGCCATCGACACGGCAAAGGCCGTGAGCGCGATGAAGCCGGAGTTTATCGCTTTTCTGACGCTGCGCGTCTACTCCGGCACTCCCCTGCACGATTGGATCGAGGCGGGCGAGTTTCAGATGATGGGGCCCGTCGATCTGATGCGCGAGACGCGGCTCTTCCTGGAACACATCGACTCCGAGGGCAGCGTGTTCCGTTCGAACCACGCCTCAAACTACCTTCCCCTCGGCGGTACACTCAACCGCGACCGCGAGGCGCTGATCCAAACCATCGACGCCGCGCTGGACGGCAAGGTGCGCCTGCGCCGCGCCGTGGAGCTGGGGCTGTAACACATCTTTTGCATTGCTGCATGAAAAAACGCAGGGCCTGCCGAAGTGCAGGTCCTGCGTTTTTCTATTGCGGAATTTCCTCCGGCTTCGGCTCTCTGACGTAGCGGAGCATCGTGCGCGCACAGGCGCCGAAGCTGCGGTAATTTTCCTGCGCCGTGCGGAGTGAGATGCCGTGATTTTCGTCGCTCGGTTCATCGTCCGATGTAACAAACACATCGTTCTCCCAAAAGCAGACAGGGCAGATATAGGCAATCGCATCCTCCCGCGGCACCGGATAGGTCAAATATCCGCAGCATGGGCAGGGATACTTCTCCATCTTCCCCTCCCCCTATTTATCCGAACAGCGTGAGCTGGCTGGTGTCCGCCATGCCGGCAAACGCGCCGAGGGCGCGCAGCTGCTCGATGTGCGTCTTGGAGAGCTTATTGCAGCACATGGAGAACTCCTCGACCGAGATGAACTCCTTGCCCCTGCGCTTTTCCACCGTGTCCAGCGCCGCGGCCTCGCCGAGTCCGTGGACGGAGATGAACGGCGGCAGGAGGCCGCCCTCGGTGACGGTGAACTTTGTCGCGTCGGAGCGGTAGATGTCGATGGTGTCAAAGTGGAAGCCGCGGCGATAGAACTCGTAGCAGACCTCGAGCGTGGTCATCAGATCCTGCTCGACCGCCGACGCGTCCTTGTTGTTCTCGATCTCGCGGATCTTCCGCTTGACCGCGTCCAGTCCCGCGCAGCAGTATTCCGCGTCGAACGCCTTCGCGCGCACGGTGAAGAAGGTCGCGTAGAACGCCAGCGGCTCATGCACCTTGAACCACGCGATGCGGAACGCCATCATAACATATGCGACCGCGTGCGCCTTCGGAAACAGATAGCCGATCTTGGCGAGCGACTCGATGTACCATTCCGGCACATCGTGCTCCTGCATCGCCTCTACCCAGCCGTCCTGAAAGCCGCCCTTTTTGACCTTGCCCTTCCGCACGGCCTCCATGATCTTGAAGCTCATCTTCGGGTCAAGCCCCATGGAAATGAGGTAGAGCATGATGTCGTCGCGGCAGCCGACCGTCTCCAGAACGCTCGCCGTTCCGCTGACGATCAGCTCGCGCGCGTTGCCGAGCCACACGTCCGTGCCGTGCGAGAAGCCGGAAAGACGCACGAGTGTGTTGAAGTCCTTCGGCTGCGTGTCAATGAGCATCTGGCGCGTGAAGCGCGTGTTGAACTCGGGAATGGCGACCGCGCCGGTCGGGCCGAGCAGGTCGTCGTTCTCAAAGCCCAGCACCTTCGACGAGGTGAAAATGCTCATCGTATCCGGATCGTCGAGCGGGATCGTGCGGGCGTTCACGCCGGTGAGATCCTCGAGCATACGGATCATCGTCGGGTCATCGTGGCCGAGCATATCGAGCTTGAGGAGGTTATCCTCCATGCAGTGGTATTCAAAATGCGTGGTGATGGTGTCGCTGTCCTCCGCGTCGGCCGGGTGCTGCACGGGGCAGAAATCCTCGATCTCCAGATCGTCCGGCACGACGACCAAGCCGCCGGGGTGCTGACCCGTCGTGCGGCGCACGCCGACGCAGCCCGCCGTCAGGCGGTCGATCTCCGCCGCGCCCGACTGGATGCCGTTTTCCTCCAGATATTTCTTGACAAAGCCGAAGGCGGTCTTTTCCGCCAGCGTGCCGATGGTGCCTGCGCGGAACACCTGCGTTTCGCCGAACATCTCGATGGCGTGGCGGTGCGCCCGCGCCTGATACTCACCCGAGAAGTTCAGGTCAATATCCGGCACCTTGCCGCCGCCGAAGCCGAGGAAGGTCTCAAACGGAATGTCAAAGCCGTCCTTGACGTACTTCGTGCCGCATTCCGGGCAGTTCTTATCCGGCATATCCGCGCCGCAGCCGTAGCTGCCGTCGGTGATGAACTCGCTGTGCCTGCACTTCGGGCAGCGGTAGTGCGGCGGGAGCGAGTTGACCTCGGTGATGCCCGACATATAGGCGACGAGCGACGAGCCGACCGACCCTCGCGAGCCGACCAGATAGCCGCACTCCAGCGAGCGCTGGACGAGCTTCTGCGCCGACATATACACCACGTCGTACTTGCCGAGGATGCCGCCCAGCTCAATGTCCAGACGGTCCTTGATGAGCTTCGGCGGCTCGTCGCCGTAAAGCTCATGCACCTTGTCCCAGACGAGGCGGTTCAGATCCTCTCGGGAATTTTCCAGGCGCGGCGGGAAGAGCTTGCCCTTGGGCAGCAGCTCGATGTTCTCGATCTGATCCGCAATGGCGCGCGTGTTGGTCACGACCACCTCGTAGGCCTTTTCCTTGCCGAGATACTCAAATTCACGGAGCATCTCGTCCGTTGTGCGGAAGTAGATGGGCAGCGGCGCGTTCGCGTCGGGGAATTTCTTGGAGGCCAGCAGGATATGGCGGTAGACCTCATCCTCCGGCTCCTGAAAATGCACATCGCCGGTGGCGACGACCCGCTTGCCCAGCTCCTCGCCGAGCCGGACGATGGTGCGATTGAAGTCGCGCAGCTCCTCCTCGCTCCTGGCCGCACCCTCGCGCAGCATGAAGCGATTGTTACAGATGGGCTGGATCTCGAGATAATCGTAGAAGGACGCGATGCGCTTGAGCTCCTCCCAGTCCTTGTGATCCGCGACCGCGCGGAACAGCTCGCCCGCCTCGCAGGCCGAGCCGATGATAAGCCCTTCGCGGTGCGCGATCAGCTCGCTTTTCGGAATGATCGGCACACGCTTGAAATACTTGAGGTTGGAGAGCGAAATGAGCTGGTAAAGATTCTTCAGGCCCGCCTTGTTCTTTGCCAGCAGAATGATGTGCTTCGGGAAGCGGTTGGATTTGCTTCCCAGCGGGCGCAGCTTGAGCATTTCGTTGTTGATCTGCTGCAGGCGCGTCACGCCGCGCTCGGCGAGCATGGGAAAGAATTTCGTCAGCATCTGCGCGACCGGCACGGCATCGTCCGACGCGCGGTGGTGGTTGAACTGCGGCAGCTGCAAATGCTCCGCCACGATGTCCAGCTTATACTTGCCCAAGCCCGGCAGCAGATTCTGCGCCAGAATAAGCGTATCAATATAGGTCGGCTCGAACGGAATGCTGCACTTCCGGCAGCCCGCGCGGATAAAGCTGATATCGAACTCCGCGTTGTGCGCCGCGAGCGGCGCGTCACCCGCGAAAGCGAGGAACGCCGTCAGCGCGTCCTTGAGCTTTGGCGCGCCGCGCAGCATCTCGTCCGTGATGCCGGTCAGACCGATGATCTCCGGCGTCAGCCGGCGCTCGGGGTCCACAAAGGTCTGGAAGGTCTCAACGATCTCGCCGTTCCTGAGCCGCACCGCGCCGATCTCCGTGATGGCCTCCTGCGTGACCTTGAGGCCGGTCGTTTCAATGTCGAAGCAGACGATCTCATCGGAAAAACCGATGTCCTGATGCCCATGAATGGCGATGCGGTCGTCAATATTGTTGACAAAATAGCCCTCGCAGCCGTAAAGTATTTTTATTTTACCCTCACCGGCGTGCCAGGCATCCGGAAAGGACTGTGCTACACCGTGGTCAGTGATGGCGATGGCGGGCATCCCCCACTTGGCGGCGAGCTTGACGACGCTGCCGGTGTCGGTCAGCGCGTCCATGTTGGACATTCGCGTATGCAGGTGCAGCTCCACGCGCTTGACCTCGGCAGTGTCCATACGCGGCTCGTGCGTGATCTCGGTCACGTCGCGCGGGTTGAGCTGCATATCGTGACCGTCGTAGGTCAGCTCCATCGTGCCCGCGACGCGCAGCCACATACCGGTCGAAACGCGGTCGCGCAGCGGCGCGACGTCCTTCTCCAGCATCCGCTTGCGCACGATGACCGAGCCCTCGTAGTCGGTCATCTCGATGAGCGCCAGCCACATACCCGGCTGGCGCAGCTCACGGAACTCGCACTTGAAGACCTTGCCCTCGACCACGACGTTTCCCGCCTTGGGGTTCAGCTCGCTCATCGGCATGGGATGTCCCTTGATCTCGCGGCCCATGATGATCTTGCCGGCGCTTGACTCCTTCCTCGCGCCGCCGCCCGCGTTCGAGGGCCGCGGCTCCTGCTTGGGAAAGCCGCCCTGCGTCAGCGAGATCCGCACGCCGTTGAGCGCGAAGCGGTCCGCCAAAAGCTGCTCGAGCAGGGTGCGCTCGGAATCCGTGATCTCCTGCAGCACCGTCAGCGCAAGCGCCATCGTGCGGCTCTCCTGCTCCACGGTGACGTCGGTCACGCGGGCGTCGGTGAGCAGCACACGCAGTCCGATGGGCGGCGCAAAGCCCTCAAATAATTCAAAAAAAGGTATCCTTTGTGCCATTTTTTCGCTTCTCTCTTACAGTTTCTCGATCTCTTCAAGCAGGGCGTCCAGCAGCTTTTCCTGCGCTACCTTGTACAATACCTCGCCATGACGGAAAATAAGGCCCTCGCCCTTGCCGCCCGCGACGCCGATGTCCGCCGCGCTCGCCTCGCCGGGGCCGTTGACCACGCAGCCCATGACCGCGACGGTGATGGGCTTGTCGCAGTCCTCCAGCCGGCGCTCCAGCTCCTCGGCCAGCGGGATCATATCGTAAGCCGTGCGCCCGCAGGTCGGGCAGGAGATCAGATTCACGCCGCTTCTTCGCAGCCCGCAGGCGCGCAGAATGCGCTTGGCGGCATAGACCTCCTCCACCGGGTCGGCGGTCAGCGAAACGCGCATCGTGTCGCCGATGCCCTCGCAGAGAAGTCCGCCGATGCCGATGGCAGACTTCAGCACTCCCATCGACGGCGTGCCCGCCTCGGTCACACCGAGATGCAGCGGATAGTCCACTCGTTCATGCAGCAGCCGGTAGGCCGCCATGTTGAGCGGTACGTCGGAGCTTTTGACGGAGATGCAGATGTCCGTGAAGTCATACTTCTCCAGCAGCGCGACATGGCCCAGCGCGCTCTCCACGAGCGCCTCCGGCGTCACGCGGCCGTACTTTGCCAGCAGCTCTTTCTCCAACGAGCCGCCGTTCACGCCGATGCGGATGGGCACCTTGTGCGCGCGGCAGCAGTCCACGACCGCCTTCACGCGGTCCTCCCCGCCGATGTTGCCGGGGTTGATGCGGATCTTGTCCGCGCCGTGCTCCGCCGCGGCGATGGCAAGGCGGTAGTCAAAGTGAATGTCCGCCACGAGCGGGATATGAATGCTGTTCTTGATGATCTCGACCGCCTCCGCCGCCTCCGGCGTCGGCACGGTCACGCGCACGATCTCGCAGCCCGCCTGCTCCAAGCGCAGGATCTGCTCGATGGTCGCGCCTGCGTCCTCGGTCTTTGTGTTGCACATCGACTGGATGGTGACCGGCGCGCCGCCGCCGACGGCCACGCCGCCGACCATGATCTGCTTCGTCATGCTTCTTTCCTCCTCACAGCAGCTTCATCACATCGTGGAATGTGATGAAGAGCATCAGCGCCATCAGCAGGGCAAAGCCCGCCATGTGGATATAATTCTCATATTTCGGCGGGATCTGACGCTTGAAGATCGCCAGCGCCAGCGTGTTGATCACGAGGAAGAACACCTTACCGCCGTCGAGCGCCGGCAGCGGCAGCAGGTTCATCACGGCAAGGTTGACCGCGATGAGCGCGCCGAAGTAGAGAATGCTCTCCGCCGCCGCGGCAAAGCCGTTCTGATTGTTCTTCTCGGCCTCCTCCTGCGCCTCCTCGCCCACGTCCTTGATGGTCGAGACGATGCCGACCGGCCCGCTGAGATCGTCCAGTCCTGCCGAGCCGCTCACCAGCATCATCAGGCTCATGCGTACAAGGCGCACAAAATCGAGCGTGTTGTACCAGCTGTATTGCAGCCGAACAAGCGGCGTCGCTTCCACGATGCCTCCATAGGTGAAGCCGTAGCGGCGCACCTCCGCGCCGTTTTCGTCCGTATAGGTCTGCAGCGTCAGCGTGCGCTTGAGCTTCTCGCCGCCGCGCTTGACCGTCATTTCGATGGTGCCGTTTTCATCCAGATCGACCACGCCGAGCACCGTGGAGACGTCGCTTTTGAGATAGATGCGCTCGCCGTTGATGGCCCAGATTACGTCGCCGACCATGATGCCGTTTTCGCCCTGCTGGGGAAATGCCGGGTCAAGCTCGACGATCTCCGCAGTATAGAAGCCCTGGGCGCCAGCGTACAGGCAGATCATAATAAGGAGGCCGGTGAGGAAATTCATCGCCGCGCCTGCGACGAAGATCAGCAGCTTCTTCCAAAAGCCCTGCCTCTCCAGCGCACGCGGGTCGTCGCTTTCCTCGTCCTCGCCCTCCATCGCGCAAAAGCCGCCGATGGGCAGAAGGCGCAGCGAATATTCCGTTTCGCCCTTTGTCGTGTGGAAGATGGCCGGGCCCATGCCGATGGAAAACTCGTTCACGCGCACGCCGCAGGCCTTTGCGGCAAGAAAATGTCCGAGCTCATGCACGGCAATGAGCACGCCGAAGATCAAAATGGCAGCGATGATATACATGAAATAACTCCTTATGGAACTTGCTTATTGGATGTGCGCGCGGACCGCTTTGCGCGCCGCGTGATCCGCCGCGAGGATCTCCTCCAGCGTCGGCGCGGAGACCTGCTCCACCGTTTCCAGCGCCGCTTCCACCAGCGCGGGAATATCGTTGAAGCCCACCGCGTCCCGCAAAAACGCACCGACTGCCTCCTCATTTGCACCGTTGAGGATGGCGCAGGCTGTGCCGCCGACCGCGGCGCATTGACGCGCGAGCTTCAGGCAGCGGAAGGTCTCCTCGTCGGGTGCGGCAAAGGTCAGCGACGGACAGGAGAGCAGGTCGAGCGTCCGGTCCGGCGTTTCCGCACGATAGGGATAGGTCATCGCGTAGCGGATGGGCAGCTTCATGTCGGGTGTACCGAGCTGCGCGAGCATTGCGCCGTCGCGGTACTCGACGAGCGAATGAACGATACTCTGGCGGTGGATGATGGCATCCACCTGCCGCAGCGGCAGACGGTAGAGCCGCATGGCCTCGATGATCTCAAGGCCCTTGTTCATCAGCGTCGCGGAATCGACGGTGATCTTCGCGCCCATCGTCCAGTTGGGGTGACGAAGCGCGTCGGCGCGCGTTTTGCCCGCAAGCTGCTCACGGGTAAGACCGTAGAACGGCCCGCCCGAGCAGGTCAGGATCAATCGCTTGATCTCGCCGCGGTCACGGCAGCCCTGCACACACTGAAAAATTGCGCTGTGCTCGCTGTCCACCGGCACGATCTCCGCGCCGTACTTCTCCGCCGCGTCCATCACGAGCGTGCCCGCGCACACCAGCGTCTCCTTGTTGGCCAGCGCGATGCGCTTGCCCTGTTCGATGGCGGCAAGCGTGGGCTTCAGACCGATCATGCCGACCACGGCGGTCACCACCGTGTCGGCGTCCTCCGCGGTCGCGGCGGCGAGCAGACCCTCCATACCGGAGAGCACCTGCGTCTTCGTGTCCCGCAGGCGCTCGCGCAGCTCGGCAGCCGCCGCTTCGTCATAAAGCACGGCAAGACGCGGGCAAAACTCCCGCGCCTGCTGTTCGATGAGATCAACGCTCGAATTGGCGGTCAGCGCCGCGACGGTCAGTCCCAGCTCCCGTGCGACCTCCAGCGTCTGGCAGCCGATGGAGCCGGTCGAGCCGAGTAAAGCAATACTCCTTGTCATAGTATGCCACCCGCCACAAAGAAGTACACGACCGGCGCGATGAACATGGTGGAGTCAAAGCGGTCGAGCATCCCGCCGTGTGTGAGGAACAGATGGCTGTAATCCTTGATGCCCGCCTCGCGCTTGATGAGTGACATGGAGAGGTCACCGAGCTGACCGAATACATTGGCGACCGCGCCGACGAGCGCGAGCCGCGCATAGTCCGGCGCATAGCCGAGCCACTTCTGAGCGATCAAGCCGAGCAGCAGCATCGCAAGTGCGCTGCCAATGGGACCGCCAATGCCGCCCGCCCAGGTCTTGTGCGGACTGACGTGCGGCGCCATCTTTCGCTTGCCGAACCACATACCGAAGTACATGGACAGCGCGTCGCCCGCGAAGGCGATGAAGAACGGCGCGAGGACATAAACTCTGCCGAAGTCCGCATAGCTCCGCAGCAGAAAGATGCAGCTATACATCGCCGGAAATACCATGCCGCCGACGACAGCGGCGCAGAGCGTGGAAAACGCAAACGGCTTCTCTCCACCGAAGCGATGCACGGCGGTGAAAAACAGCAGCATCAAAAACGCCCAACGCAGTACCGTCACGGTCTGGATCGCGCCGAAAAATGTCCACTCGCTGTGATACAGAAGCACCTCATACGCCGCGGCCACTGTGACCGTGAGCAGATATATGCTCGTCGGCACATTCTTCCCCGCCGTGTGCAGCAGCTCATAGGCCGCGATGCCCGCGATGGCGCACACGAGCAGCATGGTCGCCCACGCCGGACACGCCAGCAATACCAGCAGCAGTAAAGGCAATCCGATTGCCACCACAAGCCATCTTTGTTTCATAGTGTTTCCCCTTTCGGGCTGTTTTTCTCTTACGGCTTCACGCCGCCGAAGCGCCGCTCCCGGTGCTGATAGGCGATAAGCGCCTTGTCAAACTCCCGCTCGTCAAAGTCGGGCCAGAGCGTATCGCAGAAGTAGAACTCGCTGTACGCGCACTGCCAGAGAAGATAGTTGCTGATGCGCTTCTCTCCGCCCGGACGAATGAGCAGCTCGGGGTCGGGCAGGCCATTGGAATAGAGATACTGCGAGAACATCTCCTCCGTCAGCGCGTCGCTCCGCTTCTCCCCCGCCGCGCAGTCGCGCGCGAAGGCGCGGGCGGCGTGAATGATCTCGTCCCGCCCGCCGTAATTGAGGCAGACGTTCGCCTGAAAGCCCTCGATGCGCGCGGAAATTTCATTCGTTTCCCGGATCAGCTCCTTGAGATCGTCGTCCAGCACGCTCAGGTCGCCGAGAAAGCGCAGGCGGTTGCCGTCGCGCTCCATCGTGTCGATGCACTCATGGAGGTAACGGCGCAGAAGCTGCATAATGCCGTCGATCTCCTCGGGCGGGCGCTTCCAGTTCTCCGTGGAAAAGGCATAGACCGTCAGGTAGTCGATGCCGAGCTTCTTGCAGTAGGTACCGAGACGGCGGAAGCTCTCCGCGCCCGCCTTGTGGCCCGCCGAGCGCGGAAGCCCGCGTTTCTGCGCCCAGCGGCCGTTGCCGTCCATAATGACGGCAACATGACGAGGCAGGCTGTTTTTGTCAACCTGCCCCGTGAGCTGTCTTTTGGTGAAAAGTCCCATCAGACCTCCATCAGTTCCTTTTCCTTCTTCTCGAGCAGGGCGTCCAGCTCCTTGCACATATCGTCGGTGAGCTTCTGCAGGTCCTTCTCGGCGATCTTCAGATCGTCCTCGGTCAGCTCGCTGGCCTTCTGCTTCTTCTTGAAGGTCTCCATCGCATCGCGGCGGATGTTGCGGATGGCGACCTTGCCGCCCTCGGCGTACTTGCGGATCTGCTTGACGAGCTCCTTACGGCGCTCCTCGGTCAGCTGCGGGAAGGTCAGGCGAATGGCCTTGCCGTCGTTCTGCGGATTGATGCCGAGGTCGGAGTTCAGGATCGCCTTCTCAATGAGCTTCACGGCGCTCGCGTCCCACGGCTGAATGAGCAGCTGGCGCGGATCGGGCGAGCCGATGGACGCGATCTGCTGGATGGGCGTCGGCGTGCCGTAATAGTCCACGCTGATGCGGTCGAGCACGGCGGCGTTGGCGCGGCCCGCGCGCACGGCGGCGAAGTCGGCGGCGACGGAGTCGATGCTCTTTCTCATTTTTTCCTCGTAAACCTTGTATTCATCCTTCAACATGGGGATAGCCTCCTCAAATTTTGATTTTTGCATTTTATCTTGCGACGCCGGCTCACTCGCCGACGATCGTACCGATCTTTTCGCCCATCACGGCGCGCAGGATGTTCTTGGGGTCCTTGAGCGCGAACACGAGCACGGGAATGTGATTGTCCATCGACAGTGAGGTCGCCGTGGAATCCATCACCGCGAGGTGCTGGGCCAGCACGTCCTCGTAGGAGATGGCGTCGTACTTCACCGCGTCCGCGACCTTCGCGGGGTCGGCGTTGTACACGCCGTCGATGTTCTTCGCCAGCAGGATAACGTCCGCGTTGATCTCCGCCGCGCGGAGCACCGCCGCCGTGTCGGTGGAGAAGAACGGAGAGCCGATGCCGCAGCCGAAGATGACCACGCGGCCCTTCTCAAGGTGCCGGATGGCGCGGGCGCGGATATAAGGCTCCGCGACCTCCTTAATTTCCAGCGCGGTCTGGATGCGCACGTCCACGCCCTTCTGCTCCAGCACGTCGGCGACCGCCATGCAGTTCATCGCCGTAGCCAGCATACCCATGTGGTCGGCGCGGGTGCGCTCGATGTAGCCCTCGCCGTTCTTCACGCCGCGCCAGAAGTTGCCGCCGCCGATGACGATGCCCATCTGTACGCCGGCCTCCACGCACTCCTTGATGACGTCCGTCACCTGACCGATGACGCTGAAGTCCAAGCCAAAGTGCTTGTCGCCCGCGAGCGCCTCGCCGCTGATCTTGAGCAGGACGCGCCGATATTTCGGTTTCTCCATGTTTGTCTGTTCCTCCCTGCGAACGGTTCATATTTTAACAGCTACATTGTAGCGTATTTTTTCCGGTTTGCATAGGGGGTAAATTGAAAACTTTTCTTTTTTTCGGCGCAGAAAGGAGCCGCGGGCATTTCTGCCCGCGACTCCCGCGTGGTTCAGTTTTTGGGGCGGCTTACCAGCCCGTGCCGCACATTTCGCCGTGCCAACCGTTTTCTTCAAGCGTGATGGTACAACAGCAATAGTATTCATACGCGCCCTCCGGCGCATCGGGGTCGTCGCAGTTTCCGGTATTGCCTGCCATCGAACGGGAAAGCGCCCACTCGCTCTCCGCCACAAATTCGGTCGTTATAGAGAAGCAATAGGTATTTTCGTCGATCTTGCCGTTCTCACGAAACGCTGCGGTCGTCTCCTCCGAGGGTTTGACAGACGTTTTCACCCATGTGTACTTATATTCGCTGCCGGTGGTCACGTTCAAATGTACGCCCTCGTAGAGGTCGGCCCACTGCTGCGCAGCTTCCTGCCAGGAGAGACTTTTATCAAGCGGTCCTATCTCTTCACGCAGCGCGCTGAGTTCCGCCTCGTCATACCATGTGCGTATCACATCATAAAGTGTGCGCCCATCGTTGTCGACGATGCTGAAATTGTCCTGCGCCTCGTAGTAGTACACCGGATCGGTCATGCTGCGGTGATACGCCACGATGTTCGTCCCCTCGTAGAACCCTAAATACGAGGTTTTATTGTTTGGGGTAAAACCGGGCTGTTGCGTGCCTGTATTCTTGTTGAGACTAAAATACGAGTTGTCGTTGTCCGAGAGCCAGAGAATAAGCTGTCTGTCGGTATTTTCCGGCGCGTCGCATGTACTGTAATGATAGGAGTTGAGCGCGGGAACATTCCACGCGCCGCGCACACTATAGCTGCCGACGGTCTCGCCGTTCTCAACGAGATACAGCCACGCGGCTCTGCCCTCGGTGGCGAGGTCGAGGTCGTTTTGGAAGGTTGAGGCCATGGAGCCGACGTTTCCGCTGACGACAAAGCTCTGCGCCATTGCGCGCAGCTTCACCGCCTCGTTCAGAATACGGTTTCGCGTGCTGTAGCCCCACTCGTTCACGGAGGTATCGTCGGTCGGCTTCCAGTAGGCCGAGATGATGTAGCAGCCGCCGTAATCGGGGTCCGGCGCGAGGTAGTTGGCGAACTGCGTGCCGCTCTCCGCGTCGTAGCGCAGCCACGGGCCGCTGAGCGCCGCGCCCTCGCGGTACTGCTCGAGCGTGAAGCCATTATCGCGGTAGAACGTCTCCATCGTTTCCACGCTGTCGTAGCTCTTGTCCACGCACAGCGTGCTGCCGTCGCAGTAAGCGGAGTACCAGCTGTCCTGACCGATCGTTTTCTCCACCGCCACGGTCGGAACGTAGAGATACCAGCCGTTGCCGTCGTAGCGCCGCGCCGTGCAGTCATCGCTGCTCGTCACCGTGTTCTCGCGGATCAGGTCGTCCGCGTTCAGGAAGTCGGTGATCAGGCAGCGCGGCACGTCAAGGCCCGCGTAGTCCGCGTAGAAGTCGTAGAGGTATTCATAGGCGCTCGTGTAGGAGCAGCCGTTGTACCACAGTCCGTCGTTCGCCATGCGGCTGTCGAGCAGCTTGTAGACGCTCGGCTCGCCGTCCGTGCGCAGCACGGTGAGGTAGTAATAGAAGCCGTCGGAGATGTAGCCGTCGTCGGTGATGTTGTTGCCGCCGACCCAGAAGAAGCGGTCGGGCAGCGCGCCCGCCTTGTCCTCGGGCTTGACCTCATAGCTGAAGCTCCACAGCTCCAGCGTGCCGTCCGGCGCGAGGTCCGCGCAGTCGCCGCGCTTCTCCAGCTCGGTCACGCGCACATCGGCTGCCGCCTCGGTGACCTCGATCGGCGTACCGTCCGCGCTGCTCTGCGCGCCATCGGGGAGAATGTAGTAGGTGTAGCCGTTCGGCTGCTTGAGCGCGTTGATGACGGAGAGGGCGTAGGCCTCCATGCTGTCATAGGTCGGCACGGGCTTTTCGGTCAGGCGAAAGACCCAGCAGACAAAGTTCCTATTCTGATTTTCAGGCTGCTCAGCCGCCATCACGAGATAGAGCGTGCCGTCCTTCTGCTGAAGGAAGTATACCCGATTTGCCCAACCGTTTTCATCTGCTGTGGACGAGGTGCACAGCCATGTCTTCGCGTTCTCGCGGCGCAGCTTCGCGGCAGAAAGCCCGTCGACGAGCCATTCAGTCGGTCCGTCCGTCTTGCTGTTGAAACGGACATCAAATTCCTCCTTCGTGAGTGTGACCTCCGCTACCGTTTCGTAAAGCTGCTCCGCCTCGTTGTCCATCCTTTTGAGCAGCAGCGTCCGCACATCGTCCGAGTCCCTGTCCGCAACGACTTCCAGCCCGCCCCCGATGGAAGCATTCGTATAGCCAGGTGCGCAGGCGACGGTCGCTTCCTCAACATAGTGCTTTCCAAAGGGCTCGGCAAGCTCCGCATTCTCCCTGCCGCCGGTGAAGGTGCAGGCGACCGAAAGCCCCGCGATGAGCAGCACGGCGACCGCCGTATACGCCGCCGTTTTCGGCTTCTTCACCAACAGGGAAATGCGCTCCTTGAGCCCCTTGCCGCTGTCGGTCATCATCGTGGCGGTGACGAGCAGCGCGGGGCGCTTTTCACAGGTCATGCGGATCAGCGTGCGGCCGTAGGCGGCGCGCTCGCTCTCGCCGATGCGGCGGATGGTCGCCTCGTCACAGGCCAGCTCCGCGTCGCGGCGGGAAAGCTCCGCCGCCCACCACACGAGCGGGTTGTACCAATGCAGCGCCAGACACACGCCGCGCAGCACCGCCCAAAGGTTGTCACCGTGGCGGTAGTGCGTCTGCTCGTGGGCGAGCGCGTAGCGCAGCGTCTCCGCCTCCGTGCGCGTGTCGGGTGTGACGTAAATGCTCGGCTTCGCCACGCCGAACAGGCACGGCGTATCCGTCTCACCGCTCTCGTAGACCGGCAGGCAGGCGTCGGTCTCCTCCACGCGCTCACGCGAGCGGCGCAGCTTCTTGCCGAAGCGCAGGTTCACGGCGAGGAACACCAGTCCCAGCGCCGCCGCGCCGGCGAGCCAGACGGTTTTTGCGATCCGCGCCCAGTCGGTCTTTTCGACCGTCGGCGCGGTCACCGTCGCGGTCGTGACGTTCTGCACGAGGTTCGGCGGGGCCGCCTCGTTCATGCTCTGCGCCGGAATGCCGACGGTACCGGCGTTCGCGGGCGCGTCGTTCCGCTCGCCGACGATGTCCTGCCGATCGGTCCCCTGCTGCACGGTCGGCGCGCGCTCGGGCACGGCGTTCATCACGCTCAGATCGCTCGCGCCGAAGCTCACCGGAACGAGCAGGCGCACGAGCACCAGCAGCCACAGGGCGTACTGCATCCGCAGGCTGAGCTTCCCGCGCAGCACATAGCGCAGCGCGATGACCACCAGGATCAAAACGCTGGATGAAACGATCCACTGCATCATTTTGTTCCCTCCTCCATCTGCCGCAGCAGCTCATAAAGCTCGTCGATCTCTTCCTTGGAGATGGCCTGCCTGCGCGTCATGGCGCTGACCATCATGCTCAGGCTTCCCTGATAGACGCGGTCTAAAAAGGTCTCTGTTTCGGCAAGCGCCGCGTCCTCGCGGCGCACCGCGGGGGAAAAGGTGTTCTTCGTCCCCTCCGTGTCGCACGTCACAACGCCCTTGCCGACCATGCGCCGCAGCAGCGTCAGCGTCGTGCTGCGGCTCCAGCCCATGCTGGCCTCCAGCTGCTCGGTCAGCTCGCGGCCGGTCTGCGGCGCGCGCTCCCACAGACATTCCATGATGTTCCATTCGGCGGGCGCAAGATCAAATTTTTCCATTTGCCGTCCTCCTTTTTCCGGATTTTGGTTACTGTTGTAAACACAATGTAGCATAGTTGGTTACACTTGTCAACACTTTTTGAAAAATCTTTTTCCACGCCGTTCCGCCGCCCGTCCACGGAAGGTCTATTCGTTCTTTGAAGAAAGGCAAGCTCCCCGCATGGTTTTTTATCGCTTATGCCGATTGCCCATTCTCCGCCGCTGTGGTAAACTGATTTTCAAACATTCTGCACCGCGCGGATCGAACCCGGCGGGTGGAAATGAAAAAGGAGAAACGAAAATGAAACAGAAGCTCAGCGGCCGCGACTACACCTACGTTGCCAGTATGCTCTTCGGTATGTTCTTCGGTGCCGGAAACCTCATCTTCCCCGTTCACATGGGTCAGATGGCCGGCGCAAACGTATGGCCCGCGGTCATAGGCTTCTGCGTAACGGGCGTCGGATTGCCGCTGCTCGGCGTAGCGGCGCTCGGCATCAGCCGCTCCGGCGGGCTCTTTGAGCTCGGCAGCCGCGTGGGCAAGCCCTACTCGATGTTTTTCACCTGTCTGCTCTACCTGACCATCGGGCCGTTCTTCGCCATCCCCCGCTGCGCCACCACCTCCTTCACCGTGGGACTGGAGCAGGTGCTGCCGCAGGGCGGCAATACGCGGCTCTGCCTGCTGGCGTTCTCCGCCGCCTTCTTCGCCGCGGCGCTGTTCTTCTCGCTCCGCCCGGGCAAGATCCTCGTCTGGGTCGGCAAGGTGCTCAACCCCTGCTTCCTGCTGTTCCTCGGCATTCTGGTCATCGTGGCGATGCTCCGCCCCGGCGCCGCCGTCGGCGCGGTCGTACCGGAGGGCGCTTACGCCTCTCAGCCTTTCTTCACCGGCTTCCTCGAGGGCTACAACACCATGGACGCGCTGGCAAGCCTTGCCTTCGGCATCGTGGTCGTGCAGGTCATCCGTGACCTCGGCGTGACCGAGCCGGACGCCGTGGCGGGCAGCACTGTCCGCGCGGGTATTTTCAGCTGTCTGCTGATGGCCGCCATCTACGTCGCCGTCACCATCGTCGGCGTGCAGAGCCGCGGACTGTTCGAGACCTCGGAAAACGGCGGCATCGCCCTCGCGCAGATCGCGCAGCACTACCTCGGCTCCGTCGGCCTTCTGATCCTCGCCGCGACCGTGACGCTCGCCTGCCTCAAGACCTCCGTGGGCCTCATCACCAGCTGCGCGGAGACCTTCACGGGCCTCTTCCCCAAGGGCCCCACCTACCGCGTTTGGGCGGTGATCTTCAGCCTTGTCTCCCTGCTCTTCGCCAACTTCGGCCTGAGTTCCATCATCGGCTACTCCGTCCCCGTGCTGATGTTCCTCTATCCCCTCGCCATCACGCTGATCGCGCTCTCCCTTTTCGGGAAATTCTTCGCCTACGACCGCGCCGTCTTTGTCTGGACGACCGCGCTGACGCTCGTCGGCGCGCTCTATGACTTTGCCGCCGCGCTGCCCGCGCCGCTGCTCGCCGCCTGCCGGCTGGACGGCGTCCTCGCGGTGCTGCGGGAGACCCTGCCGCTGGCTAAGCTCGGGCTGTTCTGGGTTCTTCCCGCGCTGCTGGGACTCGTTATCGGTCTGATCCTCCACTTCGTCCGCGGCAAGGCAAACGCCTGATCCTTTGCTCCTGACATTCCATGAAAAAAACGGCTTGAGACACGCCATCGTGTCCCAAGCCGTTTTTCCGTTTTCTCTATCTTATTTTTTCTGCGGCTCCGCTGCGTCGGCTGTCTTCTCCGGCAGCTGCGAGAGGAGCACCGCCGTGAGCATCAGCGCGCAGCCGAGGTACTCCCGTCCGCTCATGCGCTCGTGTAGGATGATAGCCCCGCAGACCACGGCGAAGAAGGACTCCAGGCTCAGCAGCAGCGAGACGACCGTCGGGTCGCCGTCCTTCTGCGCGAGAATTTGCAGCGTGTAGCCGCCCGCGCTCGAGAGGATGCCGATGTAGAGGATGTAGAACGTACACTCGCCGAGCGCCGCGAAATCGACCGTTTCAAAGGTGAAGGCGCAGACGGTGGAGAGGACCATCATCACCGCGAACTGCACGCAGGAGAGCGCGATGCCGTCCACCTTCTGCACATAATGGTCCACGCAGAGGATATGCCCCGTGAAGGCAAAGGCACACAGGAAAACGAGGAAGTCGCCGCGGCCGAAGCTCATCGCGCCCTCGCTGCCCGTGAAGCAAAGGAAGTAAAGACCGACCACCGCGATCAGAACGCAGAGGAACAGCCGTTTGTTTGCCTTTTTCCCGAGGAACATACCGGCGAGCGGCACGAGCACGATGTAGAGCGCCGTGATGAAGCCCGCCTTGCCCGCCGTGGTATCGGCAATGCCGAACTGCTGCAGGTTCGTGCCGAGCGTCAGAAAAATGCCGCACACGAGGCCGCCCTCCAGCAGGTCCTTTTTCTGCTGCGGCGTGTATTTTTCCTCGTGCCGCACGCGCCGCAGGATGAGCACGAGCGCCCCCAGCACCAGCACGGCGGGGATCGAACGCGCCGCCGTGAAGGTAAAGCCGCCCACTTTTCCCGCGCCGAGGCTCTGTGCCACGAACGAGCTGCCCCAAATGAATGAAGTGATGAGCGGCAGGATCACTTGCTTTGTATTTCTCTTTTTCATAGCACTTGCCTGCCCCTTTCAAAGATGGTATAATTCTTAACGAAACAAGAATATCGCCTATCGTAGCAAAAAGCGCCGCGTTTGGCAAGTACCCCATGAAAATATTTTTTAATAGGAGCCTTTCCATGTATCTCTTCGATCTTGACGGCACGCTCATCGACTCCAACGGCATCTGGGCGGAGGTGGACCGCACCTTTCTCGCCCGCCGCGGCTACCCCTATACCAAGGAGTATTACGAGGGCGTGGCGCACACTATCTTTCCTCTCGCCGCCGTGTTCACCAAGGAATACTGCCATCTCTCCGAAAGCACGGATGAGATCATGGCGGAGTGGATGGAGCTGGCGAAGGACAACTACGCCCACGTCGCGCTCAAGCCACATGTGCGCGAGTATCTGGAAAAGCTCCGCGCACAGGGCGAGCGTATGGCGGTCTTCACGAGCTGCGTCCCCGCGCACTGCAAAACGGCGCTCGCCGTCCACGACCTGAACCGCTGCTTCGAGCGCGTCATTTTCGCGCAGGAGCTGGGCATGGACAAGAGCGATCCCGCGATCTTCGCCAAGGCGACGGAGCTGCTCGGCGTCACGCCGCAGGAGTGCATTTTCTTCGACGACTCGGTCAAGTCCTGCCGCAGCGCCAAGGCGAGCGGCATGACGGTCATCGGCGTGTACGACCCGTTTTTCGAGGGCACGAAGGACGAAATGCCGCTCGTTTGCGACCGCTTCATCCGCGACTTTGGTGAAATGCTGTAAAGCATAACTGCATTACAATCGTTGAAAAGAGCGAAGCACAGGAGATTTCTGTGCTTCGCTCCTTGTTATTTTTTGGTCATGTGGACGCCGGCGGTCTTGAGCATCAGCTTTTTCGTGCCCACCTGCTCGAACGCCACCTCGATGAGCGCGTCGCCGCCCATCGGCGTGACCGAGATCACCATGCCGTCGCCGAAGGTCTTGTGGTTGACCTGATCGCCCGCGGAAAGCTGTAACGTCGGTTTGCCCGCAGCCGGCTTTGCCGCGGCGCTGACCGCGGTCTTCGGGTGCGTCGGGCGCGCGACCGTGCCGGAAAAGCCGGTCGTCACCGAGCCGCCGCGGCTGCCGTAGCCGCTGCCGAAGCCGGAGCTTCGACCGAAGCTGCCGTAGCCGTCGGCATAGTCCTCGTCGTAGCGGCTGCGCGGCTCCGCCGAGGGCTTCGAGAGCCAGTTGACGTTCTCGGCGGGGATCTCGCTCAAAAAGCGCGAGGGCGCGTTCGGCGTCGTGCGGCCGAAGAGCATACGCTGCCGCGCGTTCGTCAGCGTCAGCTTTTCCTTGGCGCGCGTCATGGCGACGTAGCAGAGGCGGCGTTCCTCCTCCAGCTCCTCCTCGTCGCCGACGGCGCGATTTCCCGGGAAAATACCCTCCTCCATGCCGACGACATAGACGCAGGGAAATTCCAGTCCCTTGGCGCTGTGCATCGTCATGAGCGTCACGCAGTTGTCGGTCGAGGCGCTGTCAAGGTCGGTATAGAGCGCGATCTCGTTGAGGAAGCCCGCGAGCGTCGCGTCCTCCGGCTCGCCGTCGAGGAAGGCGAGGATGTTGGACTTGAGCTCCTGCACGTTCTCCAGCCGCCCGCGGCTCTCCATATCGCCCTTGTCCTCCAGCGCGCGGAGATAGCCGGACTGCTCGCACACGAGGTCGTAGAAGTCCGCAAGCTCCGTGTCTCCCGCCGCGTCGTGCAGCGCGTCGATCATGGCGGCGAATTTCTCCAGCCGCGCCGCGGCGGTCTTGAGCGCCGCGTACTCCCCCGCCGCGCGGAGGACGGTCATCATCGGCACGCCCTGCTCGGCGGCCAGCGTCTGCACACGCTCGACGCTCGCATTGCCGATGCCGCGGGCGGGTGTATTGATGATGCGCCGCAGCCGCAGATCGTCCGCGGGATTGTTGATGAGCGCGAGGTAGGCCAGCATATCCTTGACCTCGGCACGGTCAAAGAATTTCATGCCGCCGACGACCTGATACGGGATGCCGTTGCGCTTGAGCGCGTATTCCAGCGCGTTCGACTGCGCGTTCATGCGGTAGAGCACCGCGTTGTCGCGCCAGTTCTTGCCGCGGTTGAAGTCCGTCATCATGCCGGAGACGACAAAGTTCGCCTCGTCCTGCTCGTTGAACACGGTCTTGATGGTCACCTTTTCGCCGCTGCCCGCGTCGGTCCAAAGCGTCTTGCCCTTGCGCCCGACGTTGTTCTTAATGACGGCGTTCGCCGCGTCGAGGATGTTCTGCGTGGAGCGGTAGTTCTGCTCGAGACGGATGGTGCGCGTGCCCTTGTAGCGCTTATCAAATGTTAAAATATTCTTTACTTCCGCGCCGCGGAAGCGGTAGATGCTCTGGTCGTCGTCGCCGACCACACAGATGTTTTTATTATCCCCTGCGATAAGTTTAATGAACTCTTCCTGCGGGTCATTGGTATCTTGATATTCGTCAACCAAGATATACTTAAACTGTTTCTGATAGTGCTCCCTTACTTCTTTGTCATTTTGTAACAGATGTACTGTATGAAGGATTATATCATCAAAGTCCATTGCATTTGCTTGGCAAAGGGTTGATTCGTATTTTTTATACACCTTTGCAATTTGATTTCTTTTCCAGTCAAAACTATTTTCAGCATCTCTTTCGTATTCATCTGGAGATATCATTTTCTCTTTAGCTCTACTGATTGCAGACAAAGCATCTTTAGCTGATAAATCCTTCTCTAAAATGTTCAACTCCTTATAGATATCTTTTATCACCCGTTTACTATCGTCAGTATCATAAATAGTAAAGTCATTTGAAAAACTGATGCGGTCTGCATATCGACGAAGAATTCTAATACAACAAGCATGAAATGTTGATGCCCAAACTTCTTTTGTTTCCTTCTCCTCCAGATTATATGGTCGCTTATTCAGACGCTCCCTCAGTTCTTTCGCCGCTTTATTTGTAAATGTAACAGCGAGTATTTGCCAGGGGTTGATTGGATCTAATTCGCAGATTTTATCCGCTCTCTTCCAATTCTCATGTACAGAATCAGCTATAAAGTTCTCAAGATAGCGAATATCTTCTTCACCAATCCGGTCAGGCACTTCATCGCTTTCATAGGCGCATCCAAATAGAAGATGATTTGCGATTCGGCTAATCATAACAGTTGTCTTGCCGCTACCTGCACCTGCTAAGAGCAATACGGGTCCTTCGATCGCCATAACAGCTTCAAACTGCTTTTGATTCAACCGACCAAATCGTAACTCAATATATTTCTTTCTCGCTGCTAAAAAACGCGCTTTAAAATCACTCATGCGTTCCACCTGTTTTCTCAAAATTCTCCTTGATTCTACCGCA
>ERZ1106963.1415-NODE-1415-length-29245-cov-11.125762_pt1 | contig 29245 bp, 29 predicted proteins | sample MGYA00403681_ERZ1106963 | MGnify/ENA primary metagenome ERZ1106963 (study PRJEB35170, sample SAMEA104062407) | human gut metagenome | biome: human gut; feature: human-associated habitat; material: faeces | place: Denmark | collected 2012-05-03 ...
CAGGGGGCCGTAGCCGGCCCGGAGGGCCGGCTGGGATGCCGCCCGATGCCAGGTCCCGGCAAAAATTCCGAAATTATACGATGAGAGTCACGGCGTTTTTGTTATTGAGAATGTGGGTATGGCTGAAGGTGCCGCCGTACTCGCCATCGATGGTCCAGCTGATCTCGTGGCTGGATTCGAAGGTGATATCCGAGGCGTGGAACATTTTGACTAGCGGGCCATCAAAATTTTGGGTCATTAGGGCGGTGAGCATGGCCTGCGCTTCGAGGGCATTGGTGGGATTCTTGACCAAAAGCAGCTCGTACATGCCGTCATCCAGCAGAACCTTTTCGGGATCGAGCTTTAAGACGCCGCCCAGGGAGATGGTATTGGTGACGGCGCCAAAGAGGTAATCCTCCTCGAACTGCTCGTCATCGGCGGTGATTTTGACATGGATGGGCAGGATCTTGCCCAGGCTCTTGACGCCCTCCAGAATATAGGCCAGGTGGCCGAGGGCATTTTTGATCTCCTGGGGGGTGGCGTAGCTGGTTTCGGTAAAGGCGCCGAAGGCGGCGATGTAATTGAAATAGCGGTCATTGAGGGTGCCGACATCCATATGGAACTCATTGCCGGTGACGGCCCGCAGGGCGGCTTCCTCCACCCTGGTGGGCAGCCGCAGGCTGACGGCCAGGTCATTGGTGGAGCCGAGCGGAATATAGCCCATGGGGCGGCGGTCCTGCCGCTGCATCATGCCGCTGACCATTTCATTCAGGGTGCCATCGCCGCCGCAGCAGACGACCAGATCGAACCGGCCGGCGTCCTCCAGCACCTTCCGGGTGCAATCCAGTCGGGCGCGGGTGGGGTAGACGGTGACCTCGTAATCGTGGTCGGCGAAGATCTTGACCATTTTGTAGAGGTCGGTTTGGGCCTGCTGGCGGCCGGCCATGGGATTGATGATAAACAGAAGCTTTTTCATGGGGTGTTTTCTCCTTAGCATCAAATGGGATGTGGTGAGCGGGGGTGGAGGGCCGCAGGCCCGGCGGCGGAGCCGCCGACACGAGCGGAGCTCGTGTGTTTCGGCGCAGCCGAAACGGCCTGCGGCCGGATCCTGCGGTTTGCGGGGATTTGCCGAGGACAGAGCCCGGATCTTTAGCGGGTGAGGATAAAGCCGGTGAGGGGGTCAGCCGTACAGCGCGAGGACCGACCGCAGATGGGCCTGGAACTGCCGGGCGACCGGCTGAGGGGAGAGGACCTGTACCGAGGTGCCGAGGCCGGTGAGCCAGGCGAAGAACTGCGGACTGGGCACCACCTCCACGGTGATGGTGAAGCCTGCCGGGGTGGGGGTGAGGATCCTATCCCGGCCAAAGCGGTCAAAGACAATATTGGCCATATTCGCGGCAAATTGCAGGGTGATCTGCTGAGGCTCGCCGCCGTACATGCCAAAGACCTTGCGGGAGTATTCCGCGGGGTCAAAGTGGGAGAAGAGCTCTTTTCCCAGGCGTTCCTCGCCGGTTTGGGTGATGGCTTCCATCTTATCCACCCGGTAGTGGCGGCGTTCCCCGTGCTCGGCATCGTAGCCGACGAGGTAGTAATTTTCGTCATCCCACAGGAGTGCCCAGGGACTGATCTGGTAGCGCTTACCTTCGTGCCGGTATTTCTTTTTACCGGTGATGTCCCAATCGAAATAGCGGAAGGTGATGCGGCTGCCGGCGGCGATGGCGCTGTGCAGGGCATCCACATTGTAGTAGATGCTCTCGTTCATATTCTTGACCCGGTGGGTGACATAGACCTGGCGGCGCAGGGCCTGGGCCTCGTAGCGGCTGGCCAGCTTTTCCAGCTTGGCGATGAGCGCATTGCTTTTGCGCAGGGAGAGGAATTTGCTGCTTTGCACGGCATCCACCAGCAGCTTTAATTCCGGCAGCTGGAACTCCCGGCTGGCCACATAGTAGCCGCCGCCCTGGGCCTTGCGGTACTCCACATCCAGGCCGCACTGACGCAGGGCTTCGATGTCATCGTAGAGACTTTTGCGCTCGGCGGGGATATCGTGCCGGGCCAGGTATTCGATCATTTGGGGGATGGTGGCGGGGTGCTCCTCATCGGTATTTTGCAGTAGGAACTGCCACAGGTACAGGCACTTGAGCTTTTGATTGGCGGCGCGGGCCATGGGGTCCCTCCTCCCGGTGAATTTTACGCCATCATTTTACCATAGCGCGCCGGGAAATACAATGGACAAAGGGCGAGGTTGGGGGGCTGCTTTTCCGTGGTGAAAAGGAGGCAAAAGAATTTTGAGGCTGAATTTGTGGGTGCCTAGCGGCGAAAGCCTCCCTTGTGTAAAGGGAGGTGGCACGGCGCAGCCGTGACGGAGGGATTGATGGCACAAATTATGCCAAAGTTTCATCTCGCTTTCGGCGGGGCGAGGATTTTGCAAAGGCATAGTTAGCACCGCTGCCGCGGGGGCTGGGTTTGAGGACGCCCGGCGGTGGGGCGTTGATTTTGCAGGGTGTCACCCTCCGGTGACTCTGCGCCGCCGAAGGCGAGATGAAATTATTACCTTTTGTCGGCAACCCCTCAGTCAACCATGCGGCTGCCAGCTCCCCTTACACAGGGGAGCCTGTGGGGCGGGGCAAAAAAGACACCCCGGCGGGGGTGTCTTTTGGAGTATGGGGGGTTATTTGCCGCAGCACTTTTTGTACTTCAGGCCGCTGCCGCAGGGGCAGGGGTCATTGCGGCCGGGCTTCTTTTTATCGGCCTTCATGGGGATCTTCTTGACGGTGCCGTCTTCGCCGGTGGCCAGGGGCTTGAGGGTCTGCTCCCGCTTGATCTCCACCTGGGGGCGGGGACGGATGGTGAGCAGCATTTTGACGGTATTTTCTTTGATGCCCTCGATCATCTGATCAAACATCTCAAAGCCCTCCAGGCGGTAGGCCACGACGGGATCCTGCTGGGCGTAGCCGCGCAGGCCGATGCCGCGCTTGAGCTCCTCCATGGCGTCGATGTGATCCATCCACAGGGTATCGACATTCCGCAGCAGCACCACCCGCTCGATCTCCTCGAAGGATTCGCCGAAGAGTTGGCGCTGGGCCTCATAGCGGGCTTCCGCTTTCTCCAGCAGGGTCTGGGCGATATCGTCACGGCTCATGCCGCGGAGCTCCTCCAGCGAGTAGCGCAGGTCGTTCTCATCGGTGATCCAGCCCATGAAGCGATCCCGCAGGCCATCGAGATTCCATTCCTCGTGGTTCTTTTCATCCACCAGGTACTGCTGCACGCTGGCGGTGATGTATTCCTGCATCATCTTGCGGATGCTGTCGGAGACCGATTCGCCATCCAGCACGCGGCGGCGCTGGGAGTAGATGATCTCCCGCTGGCGGTTCATGACATCATCGTACTTGAGGACATTCTTACGCATCTCGAAGTGCATCCCCTCGATGCGGGCCTGCGCCGACTGAATGGAATTGGAGAGGAGCTTGGCCTCGATGGGCATATTTTCATCGACGCCCATGCTGTTCATCAGTGCCTGCAGGCGCTCGCCGCCGAACAGACGCATGAGGTCATCCTCCAGCGAGATGACGAACTTGGTGGTACCGGGGTCGCCCTGACGGCCGGCACGGCCGCGCAGCTGGTTATCGATGCGGCGGCTTTCGTGCCGCTCAGTACCCAGGATATACAGGCCGCCGACGGAACGGACCTTTTCGGCTTCGGGGGCGATTTCGGCCTTGTACTTTTGCAGCAGCTCCTGGAAGTGGCGGCGGGCGGCGAGAATGGTCTCATCCTGCGTTTCGCCGTAGGCGGTGGCCTCGTAGATGAGGTCCTCCTCCATGCCCTCCCGGCGGAGGGCATCCTTGGCGAGATATTCGGCGTTGCCGCCCAGCATGATATCGGTACCGCGGCCGGCCATATTGGTGGAGATGGTGACGGCGCCGGGCTTACCGGCCTGGGCGACGATCTCGGCTTCCTTCTCGTGGAACTTGGCGTTGAGCACCTCGTGCGGGACGCCGCGGGCCTTGAGCAGCTTGCTGATCATCTCGGATTTTTCGATGGAGGTGGTGCCGACCAGGATGGGCTGGCGGCGGCTGTAACACTCGGCGATGATATCCAGAATGGCGGCGTACTTGCCCTTTTGGGTCTTGTAGACGGCATCGGGGAGATCGACACGGGCGAGAGGCTTATTGGTGGGCAGCTCCACGACATCCAGCCGGTAGATATCCCGGAACTCCTGCTCCTCGGTCATGGCGGTACCGGTCATGCCGGCCAGCTTATCATACATGCGGAAGTAGTTCTGGAAGGTGATGGTGGCCAGAGTGCGGTTCTCCCGCGCGACGGTGACGCCCTCTTTGGCCTCGATGGCCTGGTGCAGGCCATTGGAATAGCGGCGGCCGATCATGAGGCGGCCGGTGAACTCATCGACGATGATGACCTCGCCGTCCTTCACGACATAGTCGATATCCCGCTGCATGACGCCGCGGGCGGCGATGGCCTGATTGATGTGGTGGGCCAGGGTGAGGTTTTCGGGGTCATTGAGGCTCTCGATGCCGAAATACTGCTCCGCCTTGCGGGCACCCTGGGGGGTGATGGTGGCGGTGCGGGCCTTTTCATCCACGATGTAATCGGCCTGGATATCCTCTTGGTCGTCCTTGGCGTCCATCTCCTTGACCCGCAGGGGGGTGAGAGTGGCGGCGAAGCGGTCGGCCTTCTCATAGAGGTCGGTGGATTTTTCGCCGGCGCCGCTGATGATGAGGGGGGTACGGGCTTCATCGATCAGAATGGAGTCCACCTCATCGACGATGGCGTAATTCCAGCCGCGCTGGACGCAGTTGCGCTTATACACCACCATGTTATCGCGCAGGTAATCGAAGCCGAATTCATTATTGGTGCCGTAGGTGATATCGGCGGCGTAGGCGGCGCGCTTTTCATCGGGGCTCATGCCGCTGATGGCGAGGCCCACGGTGAGGCCCATCCAGCGGTAGAGATTGCCCATCCATTCGCTGTCACGGCGGGCGAGGTATTCATTGACGGTGACGACATGCACGCCCTTGCCGGAGAGGGCATTGAGGTAGGCGGGCAGGGTGGCAACGAGGGTTTTGCCCTCACCGGTTTTCATTTCCGCGATGCGGCCCTGGTGCAGGATGATGCCGCCCATGACCTGGACGGGGAAGTGACGCATGCCCAGCACGCGGTCGGCGGCCTCCCGGCAGGCGGCAAAGGCCTCCGGCAGGATGTCATCCAGGTTTTTGCCGTTCGCCAAGAGCTCCTTGAAGCGGGCGGTTTCTCCCTGCAGGGTTTTATTATCCATCTGACGGTAGTGGTCCTCCAGGGCCAGGACGGCATCCACCTGGGGGCGGATGCGCTTGAGCTCCTTGGCGCTGTAGGAGCCGAACAGTTTATCGACGAGTCCCATAGTTTGGTGTTCTCCTTTGGTGAGTAGTGATCTGCCCGAAGGAAACGGGCAGGGGCGAGCGGGGGCGGCGGAAAAGCGGATGAGGGCGGGGACGGCCCGCGGGCAGGCTGATGTCCGTTGAAAACGGACTGTTGCCTGTCAAGGGATGGCACTGCCGGCGCCGCTTTGCCGGTGGCCCGGCGAGCCCCGGAAAGCACAGTACGGCAAGGTATGTCTTTTAACCATACTATTTTACTGCACCCCGGGGGCGGTGTCAAATAAAAGAGGGGGCAAGGCTGTGGCTAAACTGTAAATTTTTGCGCGAGTGGGGGCAAAAACGGGTTTTCCAACAAAAACTTGCAGGAAACCCCTTGCAAATGCTGTGGCGGTTCACTATAATATTGGTGGTATTGTTATTTTAATCACAATGTTATTTTTAACACAAAGTCTGTTCGGAAGGAGAATGTGCAATGAACTATTCCCACGAAGTAGAATGTATGTGCCCCGTCACCAAGGGTCCACACCACGGCCCCGCGCCTATCCCGGAGGAGGGACGCTGGGTAAAGGCATACCAGATCAGCGATATCTCCGGCCTTTCCCACGGCATTGGCTGGTGCGCGCCGCAGCAGGGCGCCTGCAAGCTGACCCTGAATGTCAAGAACGGCATCATTGAGGAGGCGCTGGTAGAGACCATCGGCTGCAGCGGCATGACCCATTCCGCTGCCATGGCCGGCGAGATCCTGCCCGGCAAGACCCTGCTGGAGGCCCTGAACACCGACCTCGTCTGCGACGCCATCAATGTGGCAATGCGGGAGATCTTTAAGCAGTTGGCCTACGGCCGCACCCAGACCGCCTTCAGTGAGGACGGCCTGCCCATCGGGGCTTCCTTGGAGGACCTGGGCAAGGGCCTGCGCAGCCAGACCGGTACCATCTTTTCCACCGGCGCCAAGGGCGTGCGTTACCTGGAGCTGGCCGAGGGCTACATCACCAAGGTGGCACTGGATAAGAACGGCGAGGCTATCGGCTATCAGTTTGTGCGCCTGGGCAAGATGATGGAGGATATCCGCCACGGTGTAAACGCCGAGGAGGCCCTGAAGAAGAACACCGGTACATACGGCCGCTTTGCCGATGCGCCCAAGTACATTGACCCCAGAGAAGAATAAGAGAAGGAGGACACGACAATGGCGAAATTTGAAGGACAGGAAAGACGGATGCCCGGCATCAACGCCTGCCTGAAAGAATACGGTATGAATACCCTGGAAGATGCCCGTGACCTCACTTTGGAGCATGGCATCAATGTGGAAGAGATCGTGAAGGGCGTACAGCCCATTGCCTTTGATAACGCGGTGTGGGCCTATACCCTAGGCACCGCCCTGGCCCTGAAGAAGGGCTCCAAGAGCGCGGCGGAAGCCAGCGAGATGATCGGTGTGGGACTGCAGGCCTTCTGTGTGCCCGGTTCCGTTGCCGAGCAGCGCCAGGTGGGCCTGGGCCACGGCAACCTGGGCGCCATGCTGCTGCGCGATGAGACCAAGTGCTTCTGCTTCCTGGCGGGACATGAGTCCTTTGCGGCGGCGGAAGGCGCCATCGGCATTGCCCGCAACGCCAACAAGGCCCGCAAGGAACCGCTGCGGGTCATCCTGAACGGTTTGGGCAAGGACGCTGCCTATATCATCAGCCGGGTGAACGGCTTTACCTATGTAGAAACTGACTTTGACTTTGCCACCGGCGAAGTAAAGGTGGTGCGCGAGGTCGTCTTTGGCGAGGGCGAGCGCGCCAAGATCAAGTGCTACGGCTGCAACGATGTACTGGAGGGCGTAGCCATTATGAAGATGGAGAAGGTGGATGTTTCCATCACCGGCAACTCCACCAATCCTACCCGCTTCCAGCACCCCGTGGCCGGCACCTACAAGAAGTGGTGCTGGGAGAACGGCGTGAAGTACTTCTCCGTGGCCAGCGGCGGCGGCACCGGCCGTACCCTGCACCCCGATAACATGGCGGCGGGCCCGGCCTCCTATGGCCTGACCGACACCATGGGCCGTATGCACGGCGACGCCCAGTTTGCCGGCTCCTCCTCCGTCCCCGCGCATGTGGAGATGATGGGACTTATCGGTATGGGCAACAACCCCATGGTGGGCGCGACCGTAGCCTGCGCTGTGGCGGCCTATCAGGCGATGAACAAGTAAATAACCCAAGACGCAAAGACGCAGGGCTGACCGAAAAGGGACGCTCTGCGTCTTTTTGGCGGAGGGCAAAAGCCGGGGGAAGAGCGGGGCGGGCCGCAGGCCTGGCGGCGGAGCCGCCGCAGCGGGCGCAGCCCGCTGGTTCCGGCCTTGACCGGAACGCCTGCGGCCCGAAGCCTGTGGTTTGCAGAAATTTTCCAAGGAGGGGCCCGGATTTTTAGCGAAGGGGCGATAGGACGAAAACGGAGTTTGGAGGAGCCTGCCCAGGATGGACCCTGGATTTTTAGCGGATGAGTAAGCAGGGCTGGGGCTAAGCCCCGCAGACGGCGTGAGTGGGACGCGAAAGAGCGGTTTGCAGGAACTTGCCTAGGACAGGACCTAAATTTTTAGCAGATGAATAAGCAGGGCAGGGATTAGGCTCCGCAAAATGTGTGAGTGGGACGAGAAAACCGAAGGTTCGCAACCGGCGGTTGACAGATTTGATGGTTGAATTGGTGGTGCGCAACTGCGCCGAATGGTAGGATAATGGCACAGGGACGGATAGAAGATGCCGTCCGGAATAAAGGAGGGCATGAAGAATGATACTGGCGGATAAAATCATTGACTTGAGAAAGAAAGCGGGCTGGTCGCAGGAGGAGCTGGCGGAAAAGCTGGCGGTCACGCGGCAGTCGGTCTCCAAGTGGGAGGGGGCGCAGTCCATCCCGGATATGGATAAGGTGGTGCAGATGAGCCGCCTTTTTGGGGTGACGACAGACTACCTGTTGAAGGACGAGATAGAGACAGCGGAGCCGACAGTGACCGAGGACGACCGCCGGCCGCCGCTGCGCCGCGTGACGATCGGCGAGGCTTCCGATTACCTGGCGCTGCGGCGCACCGCCGCCCCCAAGATGGCACTGGCAACGATGCTGTGCATTTTTTCGCCCATTGCGCTGATCGGACTGGCAGCGGTGAGCGAGCTTTCGGTTTCGGTGTTTCCCGTTCGGGAGGGTGTGGCAGCCGGCATTGGACTGTGTGCGCTGTTGATCCTAGTCGCCATTGCGGTGGTGCTGTTTATGGACTGCGGAAATAAAGCGAAGGAATATGATTTTTTGGAGAAGGAGCCGTTTGAGACGGAGTACGGCGTGACCGGCATGGTAAAGGAACGGCAGAAAGCCTTCAAGCCGACCTATGACCACATGAACACCATTGGCACGGTGCTGTGTGTTCTTTCGTTTGTGCCGCTGTTCGCTGTCATGGCGGTGAGACAGGATGGCTTTTTTATGACGATGGCGGTATGTCTGCTGCTGGCGGTAGTGGGGATCGGTGTGTACTTCTTTGTGTACGGCGGGACCATTTACAGTTCGATGGAGAAGCTGCTGGAGGAGGGCGACTATACCCGCAGGGAGAAATCCCAGAAGAACATTACCGGGCCGGTGAGCGTGATCTACTGGCTGGTGGCGACGGCAATTTTTATGATCTATACCTTTGGCCCCAAAGGCAACGGCCAGCCCCGATACAGCTGGATCATTTGGGCGGTGGCCGGTGTGCTGTATGCCGCGGTGCTGGCGGGAATAAAGCTGATAAGGAACCGGAAATAACAGCATTGGAGAGAAAGCGCCCGAAAGGGCGCTTTTTTGCTGTGCTGACTGGCACGGCGTGTGGGAAAATGAAAAAAGCTTGTTGCAATTTTGCTGTGTGAGCCGTTATAAGAGGTGTAAGAGACTGCCGAGGAAAAACGGTTAGATGCCAGACGGCCGCAATCTGCCGTTTGCGCCAAAAAGAGGGGGTTATCTTGAGGGAAAACGCCGATGGAGATATCTGTGGGGACATGGTATACTGAGGGCAAGAGAGGAAAACAAGGAGAAGAACATGAACGATAAGCCGGAGAAAAAGGAAAAGTAGGAGGACAACATGCGGGGAAAGCTGACGGAGAATGCAAAATGGACGGTACTGCTCCATGCGGTTAATCTCCTCTTTTGGCTGCAATTCGCTGCCAACGGTATTATGGCGAGGTGTGGGGAGCAGCCGAAGCAGCCGGTATTCGGGCTATTGTGCGGGGCACAGACACTGACGCTGCTGATTGGCTCGTGGATCCTATTCATGATGCCGGGGAAGAAAGAAGAACGGAGCCGAAAGAAGGAACGAATTCTTGCAGCGGTCAATATACTGACGGATCTGGGGATCATTTTGCTGTTTATCCTGCAAATGGTGACGGGAAAGTATTATCCGTTTGCAGCTGTTTAAGGGAGAGGCTGACTGCCGAAAGGCGGTGGCGGCCCGTAAAAGAAAACGAATGGGAACAAGAGGAAAACGGAAAGGAGACGAAAAATGAGAGAAAAGCTGAGAAAATACGGCAGCGATATCCTGTACTATTCGTTGTCTTTTATTGCTACGCTGATCGTATGGCTGGCTCATGATCTTGACCGGATTGGTGTATTGAAAGAGGTCGACTTTTCTTTGGAGCTGATGTGGTGGTTGATTCTTATGCTCTTTGTATGGGCGGGGGAGCTGCTGCCGGTGGAGGAACCGGACTACGGACCGGAGATCAACCGGCGGAACCGGAAGATCGTTGCCGTAACGGAGATTGTGCTGACGGTTTTGGTCACGGCGATTTTTATTGCGCAGCTCGTGACAGGCGAGATGTTCCTGTGGCGGCTGTTCTGATAGTCGAAAGGCGGGGACACCCTGCAAGAGAAAGCCAATGGAAATACGGAGAAAACGAAAGGAAAACGAAAGGGGAAAATGTATGACGAAAAAAGAGAGAACCGGACGGCAGATCATCCGCGAGACGCTGCGAATCACCTGGCTGGTGCAGACGGGTGCCTACACGCTGATGCAACGGCTGAATGAACTGCCGCAGGATAAAACCATCAATATTATGCTGAGCCTGACGCTGTGGGCGTTTGGCCTGGTGGGGCTGTGGTTTGATTTCCTAGTGCCGGAACCCGTTGCCCCCGAAGCGGATAAGGAAAAGGTGGAAAAGGACCGGAAAACGGCATTTGCGCTGGGCGTGGCGGGAACGGCCGCTATTCTGGTGATTTTTGTGATGCAGGTTATCACCGGAAGCATATTCCCCTTTGCGCAAGGATAATTGTAAGAGCCGACAGCCGAAAGGTCATCGGCTTTTTCCTTTGGCGCAAGAATTGACAAAGGGGCATCGGCTGGGCTATAATCAGCTATTATATTGCCGATGCCATTGCACGGAGAAGGAGCTGCCATGTCAGAATTTTACCCTTTTGCCCCACGGGAAAGCCAGTTGGAGGAATACAGAGAGGATGCGCGCCGGAGCTTTAGCCGCATCGGGTGGGCGTGCTTTGCCATGATGCTGGTGATGCAGGGCGGCGCCGCGCTGCTGATGCTGGGGTGTCAGCTCCTGGCCATGCGGGGCAGCCGCTTTATGATCGCCTTTATCCAGAGCGAGTGGTTCCAGTGGGTCATTACCGACGCGGCGAACTATGGACTGGGCCTGCCGGTGCTGCTGCTTATCCTGCGGCCGATGCCCCTGCCGCCCGCCCCGCCCCGCCGCCGGGTGACGGCGAAGCAATTTGGGGCGCTGGCGCTGATAAGCTACGCGGTGGTATATCTCACCAACCTTATCGGCTTGGGGATCAACGCGGCCATCAGCGCGCTGCGGGGACAGCAGGCGGGCGAGCCCCTGCAGGATATGGTGACGGGCACCAACCCATGGATCATATTCCTTTTTGGGGTACTGCTGGCGCCGGTGCTGGAGGAGTGGATCTTCCGCAAGCTGATCCTGCGGCGGCTTTCCCCCTGGGGAGAGCCGGTGGCGATCTTCGGCTCGGCATTCCTGTTCGGGTTGTTCCACGGCAACTTTGGACAATTTTTCTATGCCTTCGCGGTGGGGGCGGTCTTTGCCTATGTGGCGCTGCGCACCGGGGGCATCCGCTATACGGTGGCGCTGCACTTCCTGGTGAACCTGCTGGGTATGACGGTGGCGCAGGCGGTGGAGGATAGTCTGGTGCTCTCCGCCATCTATGGCTATCTGATCCTGGCGATTACGGTAGCCGGGTGCGCGATCCTGTGGCGGCACCGCAAAAGAATCCATCTGCGGGAAGGGACGAGTCCCATCCCGGCACAGGAGAAACGGGGGCTGTTCCTGGGCAACAGCGGGATGATTGCGATGATGGTGCTGAGCGGTATCCTGATGCTGTATGTGGCATTTTTAGCCTAAAACGCGGGGAGAACGGACGATGAGTGAAAATACAGGCTATGTCGGGTGGAATCCCTGGCATGGCTGCACCAAGATAAGTGCCGGGTGCCGGTACTGCTATGTTTACCGGCAGGATGAAATGTACGGGACCGGCGTGGGAGCGTCATTATGCCGGAGGAACGAAGCCTTTGACCTGCCCATCCGCAAAAGGCGGGATGGGGGCTGGAAGATCCCGGCCGGGACGGTGGTTTTTACCTGTTTTACCTCCGACTTTTTGCTGAAGGACGCGGACGCATGGCGGCCGGACTGCTGGGAGATGATGCGCAGGCGGCGGGACTGCTGGTTCTACTTTTTTACCAAGCGCATAGACCGGCTGGCGGAGTGCCTGCCCCCGGACTGGGGCGAGGGATATGAAAATGTTATCATCGGCTGCACGGTGGAAAACCAGGACCGCGCCGATGCCCGGCTGCCCCTGTTTTTGAAGCTGCCCATCCGGCACCGGACCGTTATAGCGGCGCCGCTGCTGACCGCCCTCGATCTGCGGGAGTATCTGGACCCGGAGAAGATAGAGGAGCTGACTGCCAGCGGGGAATCCGGGCGGGAGGCGAGGCCCTGCCATTATGAGTGGGTCCTTTCGCTGCGGGAGCAATGCGTGGAAAAGGGGATCCCATTCCAGTTCCACCAGACCGGGGCGAAATTTGTGAAGGACGGACGGGTGTTCCGCATTCCCCGGCGGGAGCAGACCGCCCAGGCCCGAAAAGCGGGCATTGACTATAAGATAGAGGATCGGACCCGGCCGCTGGTGATCCCATCCGGCGTGACCGGGCCACAGGCGGAGCAGGTATCGTTTTTTGAGAAGGAGCCCGGAAACACCGAGGGGCGCTGAGAGAGCGGCGGTCATGGAATCGGCAGCAGCTTGCAGAGAGAACAGCGGCCCGCAGGGCCGGCGCCGAAACGGCGCCGTAAGGGGCGGCCGGAGGCCGCCCCTAAAACCGTCCGAAGGACGGTTTGCCCTGCGGGCCGATGCCTGTTCCGGGCAGAAGGCCTGTCGAGAAAAGATGGCTATGCGAGAAAGACGGAAAATTTGTCATTATGCACCAATACCGGCCGGAAGGTTTGTGAAAGATGTGGCAAGCCTACGAAAATTAAAAATCCGCTAAGAACCCCTTGCAGGCGACCCAAATAAGTGATAAACTGCAAATGTAAACAAAATATGACCAAAGCTCATATATGCTCGATAATATGGTTCGGGCGTTTCTACGCCGGCCCCGGAAAGGCTGGCACTATGGGTGTTCCGATCCGTTCCGCTATGGCGGGAGGGGTTGGCTTTGCGTTTTTATTGACGGCTGGCTGGGACACTCATTATTAAATGAGACCGGTCAGCGTTTTGTTTTGTCCGCTTCCAAATTTTTTTGTAAAAGGAGCAACACTATGGAAAAGCTGTTTAAGCTGAAAGCGCACGGCACCGATGTGAAAACCGAGATCCGTGCAGGCATTACCACCTTCTTTGCAATGGCGTACATCATCTTTGTCAACTCCAACTATCTTTCCATGACCGGCATGAATAAGACCGGTGTCATGGTAGCGACCTGCATTTCTGCCGCTATTGGCTGCCTGCTTACCGCGTTCCTGGCCAATGTGCCCTTCTGCCAGGCACCCGGCATGGGCCTCAATACCTTCTTCACCTTTACCGTATGCTTTGGCATGGGCTACACCTGGGAGCAGGCTTTGGCGATCGTATTTATTTCCGGCGTGCTCTTCCTCGTCGTGACCGTCAGCCCCCTGCGCAAGAAGATCATTGAAGCGATCCCCGCTTCCTTGAAGGCTGCCATTTCCGCCGGTATCGGCTTCTTCATTGCTCTCATCGGCATGTTCAATGTCAATATCGTTACTGCCTTTGGTACTGGTATTGCCGGTGCCTACACCGATATGGGCTCCATCACCAAGGGAGCGGCTCTGCTGGCCCTCATCGGTTTGGCAATTACCGCTATTCTGGTTGCCTACCGCGTAAAGGGTGCTATCTTTATCGGCATCATCGCTACTACTCTCATTGGCTTCCTTATGGGTCAGACCACCATTCCTGAGAGCTTTACCGTAGCCGGTATCGGCGAGGCGTTTGGCGAGGTCGCCTTCAAGCTGGACTTCTCCGGTGCTCTTTCCGCCGGCGGCGTGGTTCCTTTCCTCACCGCTATCATCACCTTTGCCATCTGCGACTGCTTTGATACCGTTGGTACCCTGCTGGGTACCGCAGGCAACGCCGGCATGCTGGATGAGAACGGCAACTTCCCCGGCGGCGACCGCGCTCTGATCGCGGATGCTATCGCCACCTGCACCGGCGCACTGCTGGGTACTTCCACCGTTACCACCTTTGTTGAGTCCTCCACCGGCATCGAGGACGGCGGCCGTACCGGCCTGACCTCCATGACTACCGGTATCCTGTTCCTGCTGGCGGTTATCCTGGCTCCTGTGGCGGGCATTGTTCCCTCCGCTGCCACCGCTCCCGCCCTTATCATCGTCGGCGTATTCATGATGAAGGGCGTGCTGAAGATCGACTGGTCCGATATGGAGACCGCCATTCCCTGCTTCCTCACCATCGCCATGATGCCCTTTGCCTACTCCATTGCAGATGGTATCGGCTTTGGCATCATCTCCTACACCCTCATCAAGCTGGCCCGCGGCAAGGCGAAAGAGGTTCCTGTATTGATGTACATTCTCTCCGTTCTGTTCATCCTCAGCTATGTGCTGCTGGCGACCACCGCTGCCTAATAAAGCAAAACGAATATCCGACCGCTCCGGCTTTTTAGCCGGGGCGGTTTTTGTAGGGGGAGGGAGAGCTTGCCGGCAGCTGCGCCGGTTGGCCGGCCTGCTGCACAGGCCGGGAGGGAAAGCACACTTGATTCCGCTGGGACTATAGGGTAAAATGGGGGCGAGGTGAAAACGATGAACGAAGATTATCTGATGATTTCCTTTGAGAATACCCATTCCGCCATACAGACTGAGCGGCTGCTGGAGCAGCACTTTAAGGTGGCGACGATGCCCACCCTGCGCACCGTGACTCAAAGCTGTGGGATTTCCTTGCGGCTGGCGGCCGAGGACTATGAGCCGGCCCGGAAGATAGTAGCGGAGAGCGGGCTTTCGCCGGAGATGTATGCGATGTATTTGGTGGATTCCAACAAAAATGTATTGGAACTTTCTAAATAATGATGAATTGCCTTTGGGCAGATTGTATGCTAAAATGTAGGTGAACTGAATAGGAGTCCTCCGGATATTGGCAGACTATGGAGAGGCTTTCGCCCCAAGTTGTTTCGCGCCCTGCTCCCGGATGGGAGCAGGGCGCTTTTCAAAATGGTTGGGAAGTAAGGAAATTTGGTTTGAATGAGAAATAGCGCCCTGCCGGATTATTTTAACAAAAATTTCTTGGAGGGAATTAAAGTATGCAGATGCTCATTAAGAACGCGAAGCTCCGTGACCGGGAAGAGCTGGTCAATATCCTCATCGATGGCGGCAAGATCGTTGATATCGGCGTGGGACTGACCGCTGAGGCCGAGACCGTTATTGACGCCGAGGGCAACCTGACCACCGCTTCCTACATCGATCCCCATATCCACCTGGATAAGGTCAATGTACTGGATGTTCTGCCCAAGAACCAGAGCGGCACCCTGAAGGAAGCCATTGAGATGCTGTGGGATAAAAAGCGCAACTATGTCAATGAGGACATTCTGACCCGCGGCGGCGATGTGGTGGAGCGTGAGATCAAGAACGGTGTACTGAATATTCGTACCCACATTGATGTGGATACCATCACCGGCCTGAAGGCCACCGAGGGCGTACTGGCCCTGAAAGACAAGTATAAGGGCGTAGTGGATATGCAGACCGTTGCTTTCCCGCAGGAAGGCATTATGAAGGATCCCGGCGCCGATAAGCTGATGTGGCAGGCCATGGAGATGGGCTGCGATGTAGTAGGCGGTATGCCCGCTAACGAAAACTGCCCTGACGACAGCCGCGCACATGTCAAGCTGTGCTTTGACATCGCCGAAAAATACGATGCCGATATTGATATGCATGTGGACGAAAGCGACGACCCCTTCTACCGCACGCTGGAGATGGTGGCCGATGAGACCATCGCCCGCGGCTGGCAGGGCCGTGTAACCGCTGGCCACACCTGCGCCATGGCGGCCTATGACGACCACTATGCGGCCTATGTTATTGAAAAGGTAAAGAAGGCCGGCATCAATGTCATCACCAACCCGGTTACCAACTTGATGCTCCAGGGCCGCTTGGATAAACAGCCCATCCGCCGCGGTATTACCCGCGTAAAGGAACTGCTGGCTGCCGGTGTGACCATGAGCTTTGGCCAGGACTGCGTCAATGATACCTTCTATCCCTACGGCGCCGGCGATATGCTGCAGGTGGCCCTGATTACCGGCCACGCTGCCCAGCTGAGCCTGCCCAATGAGATTGAAAAGACCTTCGATATGATCACCGATGACGCCGCCAAGATCCTCCGTCTGAAGGATTACGGCTTGAAGGTCGGCTGCAATGCCGATATCGTCATCACCGCTTGCCGTGATGCACGCGATGCCATTCGTCTGACTCCGGAGCGTCGCTATGTCATCAAGCGCGGACGCGTAGTGGCTTCCACCACCGTCCAGTCTAAACTCGCCATCTTCTAATGTTTTCTCTCTTGGGAAAGGGGCGTCCTCTAACGGGGGCGTCCCTTTTCCCATGTGTGGAATTTATGCAGGGGGCAGGGCGGGCCGCAGGCTAAACCGTCCTTTGGACGGTCTCGACGGGCTGTGCCCGTCGGTTTCGGCTGTGCCGAAACAGCCTGCGGCCCGGTGCCATCCCTCAGCAGAAATTCGCCCAGACGACCTGGCGAGAGTGAAAACTTCCCCCTTGGCAGTTGGCCGTTGATGCGGTACAATAATAGGCAGAAACAAACGAAAAGTGAGGAGCAACCAATGGTCTATAAGCACTTTTTTGGCAGGACGCCGGAAGGGCAGGCGGTAACACGCTTTACCCTGTTTAACCACAACACCATGGAGGTAAACCTTCTCAATTACGGGGCGGCTGTACATAGCATCTGTGTGCCGGATAAAGAGGGCATGGTGGAGGATATCACCTTGGGGTGTGATACCATTGCAGATTACATTGAGGCCCCGCACTTTGGCGGAACAATAGGCCGGGTGGCCAACCGTATTGCCGGGGCAAAATTCACCCTAAACGGCAAGGAGTATCAGCTGGCGGCCAATGACGGCGGCAACCACCTGCACGGCGGCAAGCGAGGCTTTGACAGCTGCCTGTGGCAATGGAGCACCGAGGACATTGATAATGTGGTGGTGTTCTCCCGTACGGCAGAAGCAGGTGAGGAGGGTTATCCCGGCAAACTGCATGTGGAGGTGCGCTACTGCCTGACCCAGGAGGATGCCCTCATTATCCACTATACCGCCACGGCGGAGGAGGGGGACACCCTGCTGAACCTGACCAACCACACCTATTTTAATCTGGCGGGGCAGGGCAAGGGGGATATCCTTGGCCACCGGCTGGAGCTGGCAGCCAGTCGATATACCCCGGTTAATGCGGAACTGATCCCCACCGGGGAGATGCTGCCGGTGGCGGGAACGCCGCTGGATTTTACCACGCCGCATACCATCGGGGAACGCATCGGGGCGGACTGCCCGCAGCTAAAAAACGCCGGTGGGTACGACCACAATTTTCTGCTGGACTATGATGCCGAGAGCCTAAATCCGCTGCACCCGGCGGCGGAACTCAGTGACCCCGCAAGAGGACGGCGGCTCACCGTCTTCACCACAGAACCGGCCTTGCAGCTCTATTCCGGTAATTTTCTGTGTGGAGAGCGGGGCAAAGGCGGCATTGCCTACCAGAAGCACAGCGGAATCTGCCTGGAAACACAGCATTGCCCCGATAGCCCCCATCACCCGCAGTTTCCCTCCATCCTGCTGCGGCAGGGCGAAACCTATGAATCCGAAACGGTGTGGTTCTTTGGCCTGACCGAGTGACGCAGCAGCAAAAGCAACAGCGGGTTGCTTTTCATAGAGGTGGTATGGCGTTATACTATTCCCAAAGGGAGGAGAAAGCGCATGGAAACAAAAGATGTGATCTATGAACTGAGAACCGGCAAGGGTCTTTCGCAGGAAGAACTGGCGGAAAAGGTTTTTGTGACCCGGCAGGCGGTCTCCCGCTGGGAAACCGGTGAAACGGTGCCGAATACCGAAACCTTGAAGCTGCTTTCGGCACTGTTCGATGTATCCATCAATACGCTGCTTGGTACGCCGCGGCAGCTCATCTGCCAGTGCTGCGGCATGCCGCTGGAGGACGGCATCACCAGCCGGGAGCCAGACGGCAGCTATAATGAGGATTACTGCAAGTGGTGCTACGCGGAGGGGTCCTTCGCTTACCAAAGCAAGGATGCGCTGCTGGATTTTTTGCTGGCGCATATGCCGAACCTTGAAAATATCGGCGAAGCGGAGCGCCGGGCACAGTATGACGCCCATCTTTCGCAGCTAAAACACTGGAAATAAATTGGAACAACAAAAACCGCCCTCTGCACCAATTGGTACAGGGGGCGAAATTTTATTGCAGAATTAAAGCAGCGGTGCCATAGCGCCGAGAGAGGGGAACACCGCATCGGGGAAAAAGCTGCTTTCTGCCAGCATTTCGGGGGTGGTTTCGCCGGTCATTACTAGGATGCCGCAGGCGCCGTTTTGGGTGCCGCAGGCCACATCGGTATACAGGCGGTCCCCCACAAAGGCGATGGCCTCCCGCGGCAGGCCGCTCACCGCTTCCACCAACTCCACTGTTTCGGCGGCGGGCTTGCCCAGGGAATGGGGCATAAACCCGGTACTGGTGGTGATGGCCTGGCAGATAGCGCCGCAATCGGGGATTGGCTCTGCCTCAGTGGGGCAGTTGATATCGGGGTGGGTGGCGAGGAAATGGGCGCCCCGGCGCAGGTAGATGCAGGCCTTTTCCAGCCGTTCGTAGGTCAGTGTCTTATCGAAGCCCACCACAACAAGATCAGGCTGTTCTTCGGTAAGGGAAATCCCGGCTTCCGCAAAGCTTTGCCGCAGGGCAGGTACCCCCAGCAGATAGACGCTTTGTCCCGCGCAGTGCGTCTGCAGGTAGTGAATGGTCACATCCCCGGCCGTGAGAATATCCTCCTGGGTGACAGGAATCCCCATGCGGGAAAGACGCTCCACATATTCCATTGGGCTGCGGCTGGTGTTATTGGTGAAAAACAGCACCTGCCGGCCTTTTTCTTTTGCCGTGGTGATAAACTCGGCGGCGCCGGGCAGCAGCCGGTCGCCCAGATATATGGTGCCATCCAGATCCAGCACAAACAGCCGGATGCGCTCCAGCAGGGCTTTATTTTGCTCCATTTTGGTTCCTCCCACAGGTCTATTGGCCGCAATTTCCTCATAAATATAGCACATCTGCCCCGGCCTGTCCATCAAAGTACGGATTATGGGACTGACGGCCTGCTATGATAAGGACAGAACAAAAAAGATCGCAAGGAGGAACCACCATGACCGACCAGATCATTACCATTACAGGACTGGAATTTACTACGGAGGGCCGCCCCATCGCCCATGGCGCGATAATCCGGGAGGGCGCGGGCACTCTGGAAGAAACCATGAAAGCGGGTGGTGCGCAGATGGGCACCCTACACCCGATGGATGGCTGCCCAATGGGTCGTGTAGAGGCCAAATTTGCCGGACAGACAGCCACAGCAGTGTTCTTCGGGGAACGATTTCTGCTGGCGGCCGAGGATGAGCGAAAGTCCGATTGGCTCAGCGCCCTGCGTCGGCTGGTGGCAGCGCTGTAGGACAGTGCAGGAAAGTGAAGTTTATTGTTCTCTTTTGTGCCGTTCAATAAGCAGCAGAATAAACAGAACAAGCCACATCCCCCATGCGATGAGACAGCCAATTCCCGGATACCGGAAATCCATGGCAATCCCAATGAGAAAAGGGATCGACATGTACATCATTCTTTTTCCATATGCTTTACACATGGCGTCTTCGTCATATTTTCGGCGCTCATCCGCGGATCTCATATTGTAACCGGACAAGTAATCGGCTGCTTTTCCGCCGGATTTATAAAACCATATGCCGAATAAAAGCATAATTGCCGCCATGCAAAAATCAAAAATGATATAAAACATCGGCTATTTTCCCCTTTCCTTTTCCAGCTCCGCCTCCAGCACTGTCAGCCGCTGCTCCAGCGCGGCGATCTGTCGGTGGGCCCGGTTCAGCTCCTGCTGGATGGGGTCGGGGATATGTACATGGTCCAGCCGTTCGTTTTCCAGCTTTACATTGCTTACCCGTACCACGCGGGCCGGTACACCCACAGCGGTGCTGTCGGCATCAATGGAGTGCAGCAGTACGGCGTTGGCGGCGATCTTGCAGTTATCGCCCACCCGCACGGGGCCCAGTACCTTGGCGCCGCAGCCCACCATTACATTGCGCCCCAGTGTGGGATGGCGCTTGCCGGTATCCTTGCCGGTGCCGCCCAGGGTAACGCCCTGATACAGCGTGCAGCCATCGCCTACCTCTGCCGTTTCGCCGATGACGATGCCGGAGCCATGATCAATAAAAACATTGTGCCCGATGACGGCGCCGGGGTGGATCTCGATACCGGTAAAAAAACGGGTGAGCTGGCTGACAAGACGCGCCAGGAAAAAGCAGTGGTGCCGGTACAGCCAGTGCGCCGGTCGGTGCCAAAACAGCGCGTGTACGCCGGCGTACATCAGCAGTATTTCAAAGCCGGAACGGGCAGCGGGGTCGCGCTGACGCACCGCCGCTATGTCCTCCCGGATCCGTTTGCACATAAAAAGACCTCCCATGTGGAAGATGAAGCGTTCACTCTATAAAAAAATACCATAATTCGGCCCTTGATGCAAGGGGCGGGCCAAGTAAGCGAAAAATAAAACCCAGTGGCCATCTTATGCCGAGCAGGGCGGAATGGTGCGGAAATGGCTTTGATAAATGCAGGGGGAGAGCATCAGGGCCTGCGGCCGAACTTGCCCCCTGGCAGCCGCCATTAAGTTACATTTAATTCCCTATCTCTTGATGGACAAAATCAACAGAATGGTGTATAATGATACAAATCGTTTCATATCGTACTGTGTTAGGCAAAAGGAGGCCCCATGGAGCGCCGGGATAAGATCAATTACTATTTGGATATCGCAGAAGCTGTTACCGGGCGGGGCACCTGCCTGCGCCGTAATTTCGGCGCAGTCATCGTCAAGAATGATACCATCATCTCCACCGGCTATGTGGGCGCCCCCCGCGGGCGCGCCAACTGCAATGAGCTGCATTACTGTACCCGTGAAAAGCTGCAGGTGCCGCGCGGCGAGCGCTATGAGCTCTGCCGCAGCGTCCATGCCGAGCAGAACGCCATCATCAATGCCAGCCGCAGCGAGATGCTGGGTGCCACCCTGTACCTGGTGGGGCTGGAAAACCGCACCGGCGGCTATGTGGAGGCCGCGGCGCCCTGCTCCCTTTGCAAGCGTATGATCATCAATGCCGGCATCGAGCGGGTCATTGTGCGGGATACCCGGGATACCTACCGCACCTTTGAGGTGGATGAGGAATGGGTAGCCCACGATGATTCCATCGAGGGGATCAAGGGCTACTAAACCGGCATAAAGCGGCCGGGAATGGTTCACACTATGGGTAAAACCCATAGGGAGGAGCCAAAACCATGCCGCAGAAAAAAGCATCCACTGCCCCAAAAAATGAGGAGCAGAACCAGCCGGAAGCAAATGAGGAGGAGCGCCGCAGCGAGGCGATCTATCACTCCGGCAGCGTGACCACCGAGGGCGGCCGGCATAAGATCCATTGCTTGACCATTATTGGCCAGATCGAGGGGCACTATATCCTGCCCCCGCAGAACAAGACCACCAAGTACGAGCATGTCATCCCGCAGCTGGTCGCCATCGAGGAGGACCAGAGCATCCGGGGGCTGCTGGTCATCTTGAATACCGTCGGCGGCGATGTGGAGGCAGGCCTGGCCATTGCCGAGCTGCTGAGCGGTATGAAGACCCCCACCGTCTCGCTGGTGCTGGGCGGGGGACATTCCATTGGTGTGCCGTTGGCCGTTTCCACCCGGTACAGCTTCATCGCCCCCACCGCCACCATGACCGTCCACCCCGTGCGGATGAACGGCGTGATGCTGGGCGTTCCGCAGACCCTCTCCTACTTCGATAAAATGCAGGAGCGCATCACAGGCTTCGTCACCGCCAATAGCCGCATCCGGCCCGAAAAATTCCGGGAGCTGATGATGAATAACGGCGAGCTGGTCATGGATATCGGCACGGTGCTGGATGGCGAGGGCGCGGTGCAGGTGGGCCTCATCGATGAACTGGGCGGCTTGCAGAATGCCCTGGGCAAGCTCTATGATCTCATTGATGAGGAGGACGGCAGGAAAAAGCCCCGCCGCGGCCGCCCGCCCAAGGCAAAACTCGACAAGGAGCCGCCTGCAAAGGGGGCCGCAAAGTGATCCACACCATATTGCCGCCGGAAGCGCTGCTGCCCCTGCAGGAGCTGCCCGAAAGTGAGTGGCTGCCCTGCCCGGAGGGCTGGGTGCAGGTGATGACGGATGCGGATGGCCTTCGTACCGTGCAGGGTATTTGTTCCACCGATCCCGCTGCCTATCTCAAGCCGTCGCTGCAGCCCGGCCAAAGCTACCGATCGTAAATAATGCCCTTTTGGGGCATTTACATAGCCACATCAAGAGGAGAAAACCAACATCATGAGCATTCTCAGCGCCATTTTACAGGGGATCCTGCAGGGCCTTACCGAGTTCCTGCCGGTCTCATCCTCCGGCCATCTTTCACTGTATCAGTACTTCACCGGCATCAACTCCGAAAGCAGCGTTACTTTTTCGGTCATGCTGCACCTGGGCACGCTGCTGGCGGTCATCATTGCCTTTTGGCCTACCGTGTGGCAGCTCCTTAAGGAATTCTTCCTGCTGTTTGCCGATCTGTTCCGCGGCCGGCTCTTTAAGCAGCCTGCCACCCCTTACCGCCGCATGCTGTATCTTCTGATCCTTTCCTGCGTACCGCTTTTGCTGGTGCTGCCGCTGCAGGATCTTATCACCTCGGTCAGCGCCGATAACGACATTCTGGTGGAGGGCATCTGCTTCCTCATCACCTCGGCGCTGCTCTTCCTGGCGGACCGCGCCCCCCGTGGTCACCGGGACGCCTCCACCATGAAGGGCAAGCACGCCCTGGCCATCGGTGTGGCGCAGCTCTTTGCCACCCTGCCCGGCATCTCCCGCTCCGGTTCCACCATTTCGGTGGGGCAGCTGTGTGGGCTGGAACGCAGCTACGCTGTATCCTATTCCTTCATTCTGGGCCTGCCTGCAGTGCTGGCGGCCGGCATCCTGGATCTGCACGACGCGGTCACGGCCGGCATCGGCATCGAGTGGGGCACCGCCCTTATCGGCATGGCAGCAGCGCTCATCTTCGGCCTTTTGGCCATCCGCCTAGTCAATTATCTTATCAAGAGCGATAAGTTCCGCATCTTCGCCATCTACACGCTGGTGCTGGGTTCTGTCGTTGTCATCCTGGGCATTGTGGAAAAGATAACCGGCAACGCAGTTCAGGCGTTTATCACCGGTCTTATCCATTAAAATATACTGCGCCTTCCCTATACTACATCTTGTGAAAGGACACTGAAAACCATGGATATTGAAATCAGAGCCGAAGCCGTTATGGAGGGCAGAGATTACCTTGCCCTTACCCGCTTTATGACAGGCGGAAAAAATAAAAACAGCATAATGATGAATATTCTGCTGCTGCTGATCGCCATCGTCGGCGTCTATGCCGATTTTAAGGTAAACCAAAAGCCCACCATTATCACCATTGTGGCGGTTATCGCCGTGCTGGGTGCGTTCCTCCTGCCGGAGCTTTCTGCCCGCCGCTTTATCAAGAATGATAAGACCTTCATCGGCCACACCATGCGCTATGTATTCAATGATAACGGCATCAATGTGCTGGATGAACAGGCCGGTACCACCGCGCTGCACGCCTGGAACAACATCATGAATATGTACGAGACCGCTGAGTATTTCTTCATGTTCCTGGGCAAGCAGAGCGCACTGCTCATCCCCAAGCGTTGCCTCTCCGCCGAGGACCTGGCGGATTTCCGGGAGATGCTTACCTTCCAGCTGGGGGACCGGTACGAAAACCGCCTCCAAAAGAAAAAATCCAAATAAAGAGAGTACATATGAAAGCGGCTTTTCCCTTGTCCGGTTTCCGGGCAGGGGGTGAGCCGCCGCCCTGCTTTTTGGTGCAGGGAACCAAGGGAAAGGAGAACCACCCCTACTATGGCTACTACCAAAAAATCAACGGCAAAAAAACGCAAACCGGCAGCCAAAAAGCCCACCAAGGCGCAGCTGCAGGCCAAGCGGGAGCTCAATGCGATCATCCTCTTTGCGCTGGGGGTGCTGCTGCTTCTGCTGGCGGCCATCCCCGGCGATAACGCCTGGAATACCGTACATAATGTGCTGCGCGGCCTGATGGGCTGGTGCTGCTATCTTATGGGCCCGCTTATGATGATCGTGGCCGTGCTGCTGACCATGGACCGCACCGCCATCACTCCGGGGCTCAAAAGCGCCAGCGTGGTGCTGATGGTCCTGCTGCTGTGCGGCATCACCCATATCATCGGCGGCAGCGCCGCGGAGGGCACCTTTGCCGAGAGCATCAAGGCTCTGTACCGCGGCGGCACCGCCCTTACCGGGGGCGGCGCATGCGCTATTCTGTTTGGTGTGTACCCGCTGCGCTGGCTGGGCCGCACCGGGGCCCTCATCGTGGATATCCTCCTGTTCTTTGTGTTCTTTATGATCTCCACCGGCACCACCCTCATTGGTCTGTTTAGGGGTGCCGCAAAGCCCGTCAAGAAGCTGGAGGAGGCCTACACCGCCGCGGTGGAAAACCGCCAGGCGGCTGCCGAAGCGGCTGAAGCCGCCCAAAAGAAAAACCGCAAGAACTTCAATATTGATGTGGTGCTGGAGGGGGAGGAAAAATCCCCTGCCGCAGCCCGGAAAGAAGCCCTCACCAAGGAGGGCGAGGCCTCCCGCCGCAAGGTGGAGCGCCTGACCGACGCCATGAAGGTCAGCACTAATACCGGCCGTGCCTACGATTTCGATAGTGAGCCGGACAAGCCTGTGGAGTCAACCCCCGCGCCGGAACCCCAGCCGGATTTCCAGCCGGTCGCGCCGCCCGTCGCCAATGCCGCCCCCACCCCCGCCGAGACCTCCATCGAGGATCTCATCACCCGTGCCGTCAGCGGCAGCGCCGTGGTAGGGGAGCCGGCGGCCGAAGCCAAGGACGGCAAGCTGCACTTTGGCGAAACGCCGGAGGAAAAGGCGGCGCAGGCCGCCCAGGAGGTGCTGCTGGAGCCGGTGCCGGAGGAAAAAACCTACACCTTCCCGCCGGTCAACCTGCTGGAAGAGCCCAAGGCCGCCTGCGGCGGCAATACCCAAAAGGAGCTGCGCGCCAATGCCGACCTGCTGGTGGATACGCTGCGCAGCTTCGGGGTGGAGACCCGCATCGTGGATATTTCCCGCGGGCCTGCCGTTACCCGGTATGAATTGCAGCCCTCTGCCGGCGTCAAGATCAGCCGCATCACCAATCTGGCCGATGATATCGCCCTGAACCTTGCCGCCGGCGGCGTGCGCATCGAAGCCCCCATCCCCAATAAAGCCGCCATCGGTATCGAGGTACCCAATAAGGATATCGCCGCCGTCCCCATCCGGGAGATCATCGACAGCACCGAGTTCACCGGTGCCAAGAGCCGTCTTTCAGTCGCGCTAGGCAAGGATATTTCCGGCCGCATCTGCCTGGCCGATCTGGCCAAAATGCCGCATCTGCTCATTGCCGGTGCTACCGGCAGCGGCAAATCGGTCTGCATCAATTCCATTATCATCAGCCTTCTGTATAAGGCCTCCCCGGAGGAGGTCAAGCTTTTGATGATCGACCCCAAAGTGGTGGAGCTGGGCGGCTATAACGGCATCCCGCACCTGCTGGTGCCGGTCGTTACCGACCCCAAAAAGGCCGCCGGCGCCCTGTGCTGGGCGGTGGGGGAGATGCTCAACCGCTATAAGCTGTTTGCCGCCACCGGCACCCGTGACCTGGAGGGCTATAACCGCCTGGCCGCCGAGCGGGTGGAGCTGCACCCCATGCCGCAGATCGTTATTATCATCGATGAGCTGGCCGACCTGATGATGGCCGCCCCCAAGGATGTCGAGGATTACATCTGCCGGCTGGCGCAGATGGCAAGAGCCGCCGGCATGCACCTGGTCATTGCCACCCAGCGTCCCTCCGTCGATGTCATCACCGGCCTGATCAAGGCCAATATCCCCAGCCGCATTTCCTTTGCCGTTTCGTCCCAGATCGACAGCCGAACTATCTTGGATATGGGCGGTGCCGAGAAGCTCTTAGGCCGCGGCGATATGCTGTACTATCCCGTCGGCAGCAGCAAGCCCACCCGCGTGCAGGGCTGCTTTGTCACCGATAGCGAGGTGGAGCGTGTCGTCACCTTCATCAAGCAGGGCGAAAAGGGCGAATACGATGATACCATCATGACCGAGATCGAGCAGTCCGCCGCCCAGGTCAAGGGCAAGGGCGGCTCCTCCGGTTCCGCTGCCGCTTCTGGCGGCGATGCCGAAGGCACCGATGGCGATGAGCTGCTGGAGCAGGCCATTGCCGTGGTGGTGGAAGCTGGTCTTGCCTCTACCTCACTGCTCCAGCGCCGGCTGAAGGTGGGCTATGCCCGTGCCGCCCGACTGGTGGACGAGATGGAGGAAAAGGGCATTGTAGGCCCCTTTGAGGGCAGCAAGCCCCGCAAGGTGCTGATGACCAAGGACCAATACTACGAGCGCAAGACCATGTCCGCCGATTGATCCTACCCACATAAGAGGAATCCCATGAATACCCTTACCGAAACGCTTTTCACCGTGCTGGAGGCGGTGGGCACCGTGGCCTTTGCCGTTTCCGGCGCTACCGTGGCCCTGCAAAGAAGATTGGATGTCTTTGGCGTTATGCTGCTGGGGCTGACCACCGCCCTTGGCGGCGGCTGCATCCGGGATCTTTTGCTGGGCCGCACCCCGCCGGTCATGTTCAGTCAGCCGCTTTATGCCATTGTGGCCATTGCTACCTCGCTTATCGTGTTCCTGCTGGCATGGTACTGGCGCATCGGCTTTTTTGGCCATATGGTCCTCATCGACCGTGTCAATAACATCTTTGATGCCCTGGGTCTTGGTGTGTTTACCGTCATCGGCGTACGGGCAGGCGTGGCCGCCGGCTATGGCGAAAATGCCTTCCTGTGCGTGTTCCTGGGGCTGCTCACCGGAGTGGGCGGCGGCGTCCTGCGGGATATGATGAGCCGGGAGATCCCCATGGTGCTGTGCCGTCGGGTCTATGCCATCGCCAGCATCATCGGCGGGGCAGCCTATTTTCTGCTGCGCACTCCCCTGCAGGAAAGCACCGCGGCCCTCACCGGCGTCATTCTGGTATTTGCCATCCGCATGCTGGCCACCCACTACCGCTGGAGCCTGCCCCGCATCAGCGAGGACCAGCAAACCGAGCCCAAGAAATGAAGGGAGCAGCTATGAGCTTTCTGCCCATCACAAAAGAAGAAATGACGGCCCGCGGCTGGGAGGCCGCGGACTTTGTCTATGTCACCGGCGATGCCTATGTGGATCACCCCAGCTTTGGCTCAGCCATCATCACCCGCCTGCTGGAAAGCCAGGGCTACCGGGTGGCGGTGCTGGCCCAGCCCCGCTTTGATACTCCGGAGGATATGACCCGCTTCGGTCGTCCCCGGCTGGGCTTTCTGGTCTCCGGCGGCAACATCGATTCAATGGTCGCCCACTATACCACCGCCCGCCGCCTGCGCAGCGAGGATTTTTATTCCCCCGGCTGCCGGGCAGGGCTGCGCCCCGACCGCGCCACCATCGTCTACTGCCGCCTCATTCGCGAGGCCTACGGCGATATCCCCATCGTTATCGGCGGGTTGGAAGCCTCTCTGCGCCGCTTTGCCCACTACGATTACTGGGATGACGCTGTGCGTCCCTCCATTTTGGCGGATTCCGGCGCGGACCTTCTCATCTACGGCATGGGCGAGCACCAGATGACCGAAATTGCCGCCCGCATGGCGGGAGGGGAACCCCCGGCCGCTATGCGGGATATCCGCGGCACCTGCTATCTTTGCCCCCTTTCCGACCCCCTGCCGGAAAACGCCGTTTCCTGCGCCTCCTTCGATAAGGTATCGCAGGATAAAAAGACCTACGCCCGTGCTTGCCGCCTTCAGCTGGAGGAGCAGGACCATGTGACCGGCCGGGCCGTGGTGCAGAAGCACGGGGAGCGGTATCTGGTGCAGAACCCGCCCGCTTTGCCCCTCACCACCGAGGAACTGGACGCTGTGGCGGAACTGCCCTACGAGCGTTACTACCACCCCATCTATGAGGAAATGGGCGGCGTTCCCGCCATTAAAGAGGTCGAATTTTCCCTTACCCATAACCGCGGCTGCTTTGGTGCCTGCAATTTCTGCTCCATCGCGTTCCACCAGGGACGGTATATCACCACCCGCAGCCACGCCTCTTTGCTGCGGGAAGCCGAAAGCTTTACCCATAATCCCCATTTCAAGGGCTATATCCACGATGTCGGCGGCCCCACCGCCAATTTCCGGGCCCCCTCCTGCGCCAAGCAGGCTACCCACGGCCTGTGCCGGGATAAAAAATGCCTGGCCCCCACCCGCTGCCCGGCCGTCCGGGTGGACCACACCGATTATGTCCAACTTTTGCGGGAACTGCGGGCCATCCCCGGGGTCAAAAAGGTATTTGTCCGCAGCGGCCTGCGCTACGATTACATGATGGGCGAGGAGGACGATACCTTCCTCACCGAACTGGTGCGCTACCACATCAGCGGGCAGCTTAAAGTAGCGCCGGAGCATTGTAGCGCCCGTGTGCTGGATGAAATGGGCAAGCCCCATATCAATGTCTACGAGGCGTTCCTGCGCCGCTTCCAGCGCATCTGTCAAAAGGAAGGCAAGGAGCTTTATCTCATCCCTTACCTGATGAGCAGCCATCCGGGCAGCACCATGCGGGATGCCGTGGAGTTGGCCCTGTTCCTCAAAAAACACCACCTCCGTCCCCAGCAGGTGCAGGATTTCTACCCCACACCGGGCACCGCCTCCACCTGTATGTTCTATACCGGCATTGATCCTTGGACGATGCAGTCTGTCTTTGTTCCCACCGATCCCTACGAGAAAAAGCTGCAGCGCACCCTGCTGCAATACTGGAAGCCGGAAAACCGCCGCCTTGTCATCGAAGCGCTGGTGCGTGCCGGCCGGGAGGATCTTATCGGCCACGGCCCGGATTGCCTGGTGCAGCCCGACCGGGAGTACCTTATTTCCCGCCGCGCGGCCGGGCAGGGCGGCCCTGATCCCAAGCTGACCGCCAAGCCGCATCCCGGCGCCCGCCGCCCAAAATCCACCCACCGCAAAAAACGCTGAGTTTACGAAAGACGCAGGCAGGGGG
>ERZ1106963.1422-NODE-1422-length-29168-cov-3.902586_pt1 | contig 29168 bp, 28 predicted proteins | sample MGYA00403681_ERZ1106963 | MGnify/ENA primary metagenome ERZ1106963 (study PRJEB35170, sample SAMEA104062407) | human gut metagenome | biome: human gut; feature: human-associated habitat; material: faeces | place: Denmark | collected 2012-05-03 ...
TAGGGAGCGGGCGATCTCCGCCATATCCCGCCCAATCAGATAGCGGCAAAAGCTGTCCTCGTCCACATGCGCGGCAACAAGCTGCCGAAGATACGGGTCGCTTGCGCCGGGATCGTACTGCTTGACGATATTCGCACTCGCGGCATCCACAATGGAATTTGCCGTCCGTACCAGCTTGACCGCCATCCCGTTCACATAAACCTCCAGCTCCGCCATGAGCCGGGGAAAGTCCGGGTACGTCGCCAAATCACACAGCAGGGCGTTGTCGATCCGCCCAGATTGTAGCAATTCAATCATCACATCACTCAAACGCTCAGCGTTTGGGTGATTTCTTGTTTCCGCCAGCCCCAGCAGGTAGTCGGCAGTCACGCCGTAGAACTTTGCCAGCTTGACAAGGACGTAGTGGCTGATGTCCTTGAACTCGTCCGATTCATAGCTGCCCAGGGCGGACCGGGACAGCCCGGTCTGCTCCAGCGTCAAGCCGCGCTCCACCCGCAGGTCCTTCAATCGTTCCTGCATCGTCAGCATCATCCGTTATCCCTCCCTTGCGCTGTTGATAGGGGGTCAGTCCTATTTCTTCTTGCTTTCATGACATTCGCTGTTTCCTGAACCGCTTTCGGAATCCACTCTGCATTGCAATAATCAAAGGGTATCACGATTTCCTGAATCCGGTCTTCCCGCGTCGGTCGCTTCAAGCCCCTTGGAAAACAGGAAAGGCCAACCTCTGGAAGCGAGAATACACTTTCGCTCAGCCAACCCACCGGCTGGTTGTCACAGTACACACAGTAGCAGCCAAACATCTTCTTTACACGAACATTTAGCCCACTCAGCGAATCAAGCCAAGTTTGGACAACACTTTCATCTGGATATGCCATTTTGATCGCCTCCTGTTCCGTTTTTGTCAAAAGTCTTCCTGCCTGTGCCTATTATATTATATTTCCGAGAGCGGGGAAATACCGGGGTTTTTGGCCTCTTTTCCCACCTCTCGGATATACGGCACAGGCCCTTTGCCTGGTGTACACTTGCCTCACAACCGATTGAAAACACAGGGAAAGGAGGTCCCGGAACGGTATACTACGAAAACCCAATAGAGTCTAAGTTTATCCTCGGCGGAAACGAGATAGCGGCTTTGATGAATCGAATTTTACCTCTTGACTACATGAATGCTGCGTACTTCATTGAGAATCTGGTCGTTGAGGTACAGCCGCCACCGAGAGGAGAACGGTGTAGTGCTGCGATGATAAAGCAGGATCTTAAATCCTTGCTCTTGCCAAAACTGCCGCTCAGTGAGAAGAACATAGAGGTGTTTAAATGCGCAAGAAAGATGTTGTTGTCCTGTGGAAATGGGTATATCGAACGCAGCTTTATCGTGTACACGGAGCAGATGGAAGAACTTACCGGAAATACCGGAGAGTGGAGAGCATATGGAGACCTCGCAAGGCCGTATATCGGTTTGTACAGGCACGAGTGGCCAAAGGGCAAAAGCCAAAGTGAATTTCGAAAAGCATTCCTATAAATGACAACTGCATTTGACAGCGGAGGTGGTATAATCTAATTATACAAAACGTACTTTTAGCAGTGCTATAAGCGGGAGAAATCGCTCTTCGCTTTCATATTTCCTGTTCATATCAAACCAATAAAAACATATATATTAAGCAAATCAAATAGCAATTTGAAATCAATTGAGAGGGTATTATGACGGTTGTAAACGTATATCCGGCTGCAAACGATAATTGCGCATGGGATGAACTGGCAGAGCTGTCCCAAAAACTGCTTACACATATCTATGCGGAACTTGAAAAATGCGAAAAAAGAAAAATCACATTAATCGCTATGGATGGCGGCTGCGAGACGAGCGTGAGGCCAAGCTCGCTATGAATGCGGTGTATACGAGGCAATCCCTTGACGTTAAGGACAGCTTGTCGATTGAATCACAGCTTGACGCCTGCCTGAACGAAAACGGGAGCGCTGCATACCGGCACTACAACGATAAAGGATACAGTGGAAAAAACACGGAGCGGCCGGCGTTTCAGCAGCTTATGGCTGATGTAAGAAAAGGCACCATCGAAAGAGTGATCGTCTACCGGCTGGACAGGCTTAGCCGCTCGCTTCTGGATTTTGCCGAGATGATCGATGTATTCAAGAAAAAGGATGTTGAGTTCGTTTCGTGCCGGGAAAAATTTGATACCTCAACGCCGATTGGAAACGCAATGCTCAGCATCATAATGGTGTTTGCACAGTTGGAACGCGAGACAATCCAAATGCGCGTGAAGGACAACTATGCGACCCGGATGGAGCGCGGCGCATATGATGGGGTGGCGCCATATGGTTTTGGTAAAGCAATTGCAAAGGTAGGGGGCAAGCAGGTGCATACGCTTGATGTAAACGAGGAGAGCGATATCGTGCGCAGCATGTTTAACGAATATGCGTACACGGGAGATTCGCTTGGTGCGATAGCAAAGAGGCTCAATGCACAGGGGATTCCATCGCCCGGGGAGGCCCCTTGGGATGGAGGCAAAATCAGCCGGATTTTGAGCAACCCAATCTACGTCCGGGCAAATGCGGACATCTTTGCTTATTATAATGCGCTTGGCATGACGATTACGAACCCAATCGAGGACTTTATTGCTGTAAACGGATGCATCACTTACGGAGGATGGGAAAGGTCGCGCCGGAAGTTTTCCCAATACGACAGGCTGAAGCTTTCAATTGGGCTGCATCCGGGTTTGGTTGATTCCGACACCTTTCTACGATGCCAAACCAAATTAAAAGCGAATCGGCAGATTTGCAATACGGGAAAGGGGAAGCACAGCTGGCTGACCGGGATGGTAAAATGCGGATATTGCGGGCATTCCCTGAAAGTGATGGTGGACCAAAAAGGGCGCGGCATAAAACGGTTTGTGTGCAGCGGAAACACAAATTGCGGAATCTGCAGCCAGTTTGGATCACAACGCGTTGATGAACTTGAAGCGGGCGTTGAGCATGAGCTTATGCAAATGGTGGAACGCAGGAGAGATATTGAGGCAAAAATAGAGATGGAACTCGATACGGAGGAATCAAGAATAAAAATTGAGCAGGCGAAGATCAGCGAGAAACTGAACCGGCTGATTGATGCGCTTGCGGAGGGGGAACCGTCTTCCGCTTCAGCGGTGATGAAAAAGATTGCCGAATTGGAGGAAAAGAAAAAGCTGCTTGGGGTGGAACTGAGATCGCATAGGGCTAAATTGCCGTCTCAGCAAGAGCTGCTGCAATTCCGTGATACAGCCCGCTTGTGGCCGCACATGACCATTCAACAAAAACGGGAGGTTGCAAAATTATTGATCGATAAAATTGAAGTCAAATGCGGCGAAATACAAATCTACTGGAAGTATAATTTTGAGGCGTAGGGGGCTTTCACAATAGAAAGAAAGCCCCAACAGGTATCGAAACACGGTAACCAACTGGTCTTGCCAAGTCAAATGAATTCGATCCAAGCTTTGTAATAATCCCAGCGCGTTTGATCTTCATAAGCGATTGTAATATAACGCACGATGATTTCACCGATGGTATAGCCACATGCAGTCAGGTGATTAATCGCTTCATCCAAGTTAGTGTGTTTACGGTTTGTTATGTCAATGCGCAGAATGAACTGCGCAAAGTGGCGGTTCCCTTCCGCGAAAGTCCAGGCAAGCTCTTCATCCGGTCCGCAGGATTCAGCGGCCCATCCCCAGATCCATCGGTAATCCGGAGGCCTCAGGCGCACTCCTGCAAACTGGTATTGCCCGGAAAAGTATTTTTTCCAGACCTCCTTGTCGTAAAGCTTGGAGTGGCTGAGAAGGAGCGGTATATCTGGCTGCGTTTCTGTGTAAGGGTGTTCCCGGATATATTCCAGCTCCTCCATGAGGCTTAGCGTTTTGCGCAGCATGGAATAGGTTCCCTGCAAACTGTTAATCTGTGCTTCAAGCTCGCTTTTTTTCTTCAAGTACAGCGCGTTGCTGTCTGCAAGGCTTAGCGTCTGATATTCCTTAATGGCCTTAACCGGAATGCCGAGGTTGCGCAGATAACAGATGTCACTGAGATCCAACAGGGAAGAATAAGTATATTCACGGTAATTGTTTTCGCGCCGGCTTAAGGAGATCAAGCCCATAGACTCCCAATAGCGCAGCGTTGAGGCAGGAATTCCAAACGTTTCTGAAACGGTTGAAATGTTCACTGTTTTATCTTTGTCCCACATTTCCTGTCAGCCTCCTGTACCATAAATGCCTGGGAGTAATGAAAGCAGATTATATTAAAATTATATCTAAAACCGTATTGACATTCAAGTAACTTTAAGCTTTAAAATAACTAAAGGATGGGAGCACAAATCAGATGAAACCCGATTGTATCTGTGTGGGCTGCCCGCTTATGAACTTTGAATGCATGCCGGAATCAAACAGCAAATTGGAACAAAATGACGGAAAAGCAATGTTTTGAATTACGAATGAACGCCTGTCGCCGCTTGCACTGCGGCACAGCGCTCAAATAAACCATACTTTAGGAGGAAACCATGAAAAAAAGCTTAGTACTGATGCTTACCATTCTTCTGGCGGCTTCGCTTTTTGCAGGCTGCGGACAGGACGGCGGAACTACTTCGGACGCAATTCTCTACTATGCCTGCGGCTCGGAACCTTACCTGACGTTGGACCCCAGCGTGGAAAATTCCAACGGCGTATGTGTCCTCCAAAATGTATATGAAACATTAACGCGCTATAACGATCAGACAGGCGAGGTGGAGCCCTGCCTCGCTACTTCCTGGACACACAGCGATGACGGCACAGTATGGGAATTTACCCTGCGTGAGGATGTGACCTTTCATGACGGCACAAAAATGAACGCAAATGCGGTTAAAAGGTCTATCGAGCGCACAATCGGATTTGGTAAAGGCGCCGCTTACATTTGGGCCAATGTCGAAAGCATTGAGGTTGTAAGCGATTACGTGGTTCGGTTCACTTGCTCCGCGTCCACATCGGTGGATCTAATCGCTTCGGCTGCCTATGCGGCTTATATCATGTCGGAAAGTGCATGCGACCAGGAGAGCGACTGGTTCAACAATGAAGAGGGAAACGATGGCGGCTCTGGTCCGTACACCGTAAAGAGCCTTGTGACCGGCGATCAGGTAATCCTTTCCGCATACGATGGATATTGGCAGGAATGGAAGGAAAACTCCTATAAAACGGTCGTTATTAAGAAACACGTGGAAAGCGGCACGCGCCGTCAGCTCCTTGAGACGGGCGATGCCCAGATCGCTTACAATTTTTCCACGACGGATATTGCTGCGCTAAAGTCGAACGAAAAGGTCGATGTGAAATATGTGAATACTTATAACAACATCCTGCTTTTCTTCAACACGGAAAAGGAACCCTGCAGCAACGAGGAATTCCGCAAGGCGCTTGCGTATTCGTTCCCTTATGAAGAAGTGATCAACGGGGTGCTGGAAAACCGTGGACAGCTTTCCCGCGGCCTTGTAACGCCCGGCCTTTGGGGACATGACGAAACCTGCACGCAATACGAATTTAACATGGATAAGGCCAGGGAATGCCTTGCGAATTCGGGTGTGGATGTAAGCGCTGTGAATCTGGAGTTTGCCATCCAGTCCGGCTATACCGAATACAAGGATTTTGCACAGCTCTGGCAGACCTATCTTAAAGAACTTGGCATTAATATGGAAATCCGTGAGCGTGGCTGGGATGCCCACATTGAACATGCACGCGCTACGCGCCCGGAGGACAGGCAGGATATCTTCGTTATGATCTGGTGGCCGGATTATGCCGATCCTTCCAGTTGGTTCCAGAGCATGGTGCACTCTGAGGAGAGCCCTGCGTTTAACCTGGGCTATATCAAAAACGCTGAGTGGGACGCGAAGATTGAAGAAGCGATGCAACTGACCGCAACGGACCGTGCCAGTGCGGAAGCGCTGTATAAAGAGGTGCAGATGGGCGTTCTGGACGGTGCGCACATGATCCCGGTTTACGACCAGGTCATCACTTATGCGGTTTCCACGGAGATCGACGGCTTCTACTATAATCCGGCGTACCCTAACTCCACGCTTTATTTCAGCATTACACATAAGTAAGTTGCCCGTTTCCAGGGTATAACGCACATCGGCAGGGGGAGCTGCCGCTCCCCCTGTAAGACAAAGGAGAACGCTGAACCTATGGGAAAATATATTATAAAACGACTACTGAACGGCCTCATTGTGCTGTTGGGCGTAGTCACCATTACGTTCTTCATCACGCGCGTCGTCCCTTCGGATGTAGCCGGCAAATGGGCTGGCGAACGTGCAACGGAAGAACAGCGGCAGCAGGCCATTGCCGAGCTTGGGCTGGATAAGCCGTTGGCAACGCAGTATGTGAACTATTTGAAGGATCTTCTTTCGGGCGATCTTGGACGCTCGCTGCGCACGAAGGAACTCATTACAAAGGAACTTGCGAGCTATTTCCCCGCAACGATGGAACTGGTGCTGGTGGGCTTCCTGTTTGCACTGTTTGTGGGCATACCAATGGGAATTTATTCCGCGAAGAAAAACGGGAAAATGCTGGACCATGCCACCCGCTTCTTCTCAATCGGCGCGGTTTCACTGCCAACATTCTGGGTGGCAATGGTGTTTCAGCTGGTCTTTTACCGCATTCTCAACTGGCTTCCGCTTGGCGGGCGCATGAGCATCAACGCATCGCTGCTTTACGAAATACCAAACGTTACAGGCATGCTTATTATCGACTGCATTCTGACCGGCTGCTGGGAACTCTTGGGAGATGCTTTTGTGCATATCATTATGCCCGGCTTTACCATTGCGCTTTATCCAATTGGCCTTGTCGCGCGTATGACGCGTTCCGCGCTGCTTGAAATCCTCAATGAGGACTACATCACCGCTTCAAAATCCTATGGCATCCGGGAGGGCAAGGTGCTTTGGCGCTATGCACTGAAGAATTCTTTGGGCGCTACTGCAACGGTGGTTGCATTGTCCATGGGCTATTCGCTGACCAATACATTCCTGACGGAAACTATTTTCAGTTGGCCAGGCTTGGGAAGCTACGTCAGCAAATCGGTTACGACGCTGGATTATCCGGCGATTATGGGCATTGCGATTATCTCCGCAATCTTCTATGTAATCCTTAACCTGATTGCGGATATCATTATTGCGCTTGACCCGCGCATCCGGCTGTAAGGAGGGCAACATGAATCAAAAAATGAAAGACATTCTTCGGCCGAAACTGAAAGAGCTGCGGGACATGATTTTCATGCTGCGCAGGAACGCGCTTACCATGGCGGCGGTCATTGCGCTGATCCTGATTTTGATCCTTGCTCTGCTTGCGCCTGCAATCGTTCCTTACCCGCAGGACATTGCGGATAAAACGAACCTTTCGGAAAAATTTCAGCCACCTTCGTCAGCGCACCTGTTCGGGACGGATGAGCTTGGACGCGATGTGTTCAGCCGCGTCCTGTACGGAACGAGAATCTCCCTCAGCACGGCTGTGCTTGCAGTAGCCCTATCATTGATCATTGGCGTGCCGCTTGGCGCAGTCGCAGGCACATTTGGCGGCGCGGTAGACGAGATAATCATGCGCATCACGGATATTTTCCTGAGTTTTCCGCCGATGCTCCTGGCAATCTTGCTTGTGTCCATGTTGAGGCCAAGCCTGAACAATGCGATTCTTGCCATCGCGCTTGCATGGTGGCCTTGGTATACGCGCATTGTGCGCGGGCAGGCAATCTCGCTGAAAGAACGCAAATTCATTCAGGCTGCGGAGACGATTGGCACGCCCAAGTGGAAGATTGTTGCTAAACATATTATCCCCAACACGATCTCGCCCGTGGTGGTACAGGCGTCCATGGATATGGGCGGTGTGATTCTTACCATTGCATCCCTGAGCTATCTCGGCCTTGGCGCGCAGGCGCCTTCGCCGGAATGGGGCCTGATGATCAGCACCTCGCGCAACTATTTCCCGGACATTTGGTGGTATAGCGTGTTCCCGGGCATCGCCATCTTCATAACCGTGCTCGCATTCAATTTGCTGGGCGATGGCGTGCGTGAGATCCTTGACCCCAAAACGCGTAAGAAATGAGGAGGGGCATCCGTGAGCTATTTTGAAGTGAATGGCCTGCAGGTCAGGCATAAGACGGCCGAAGGCATTAAGGAAGTTCTGAACATCGACCATATCGCCATTGAAAAGGGCACGACATACGGCATTGTTGGCGAAAGCGGGCAGGGAAAAACCGTCCTTGCGCTTACGATCCTGAAACTGCTGCAATGCCCGCCCGGCGAAATCACAAAGGGCTCAATCCTGTTGGATGGGGAGGACATCCTTACCTACAGCCAACGCAGGATGCAGGCAAGTGTGCGCGGCAAAAAGATAGCGATGATCTTCCAGGACCCCATGTCCTGCCTGAACCCCGTGTTTACCGTTGGCCAGATGTTGGACGATGTGATCCGCACGAACCGGGGGCTTACCGGCAAGGAAGCGCTTGCGTATGCGTATAAGGTGTTGGACTTGGTGAAGCTGGTGGATGCGGAGAGTACGCTGAAAAAATATCCGCACCAGCTTTCCGGCGGCCAACGGCAGCGCATCATCATCGCGCTTGCCCTTTGCTGCGGCGCAGAGTTTCTTATTGCGGACGAACCCACGCGCAACCTTGACGTAACCATTCAGGCGAGCATCCTCAAGCTGCTGAAAGAGCTGCAGGAAACGCTGGGCATTACGGTGCTCTTCATTGCCAACAACATGAGCCTTGTTTCCGCGTTCTGCGACAGAATCGGTATCCTTCATGAAGGACGCATCATCGAGGAAGGTGAAACGGAGCGAATCATCCATGCGCCGGAGCAAGCATACACGCGCATGTTGGTGGAGGCCGCACGGCTGCATACCGCTCCCGCTGCGGAGGCCGAAACGGGCGAGGAGCTGCTGCGTGTAGAGCACCTTAAAAAATATTTTGACGTTAAGAAAAAGAACAAAAAGCTGAGCCTCAAGGCCGTGGATGACGTAAGCTTCACCCTGAACAAAGGTGAGGTGTTGGGCATTGTTGGCGAAAGTGGATGCGGAAAATCCACATTGGTTAATACGATCCTGAACCTTTATGATCCAACGGCCGGAAAGGTGTATTTTGACGGCAAGGATGTGTTTTCGGATGAACGCAAAAACCGCAATGCATTTAAAAAGAATGTGCAGATTGTGTTCCAAGACCCGTACTGGTCTCTGAATCCACGTTGGCTTGTGAAAGAGATCGTGGCTGAGCCGTTGGACGCATACGAGAAACTGCGCGGGCAGGAACGCCTTGCGCGCGTTGGGCAATTGTTGGAGATGGTAGGCCTTAGCCGGGATGATGCATACAAATATCCGCACGAATTCTCCGGCGGCGAACGGCAGCGCATTGCAATCGCCCGCTCGCTTGCATCTAACCCCAAACTGGTGGTGCTGGATGAACCGACCTCTTCCATCGATGTGTTTTCTCAGGCGCAGATATTGGAGCTGCTGCGGGAACTGAAGGAAAAATTCCAACTCACGAATATCCTGATCTCGCATGACCTTGGCGTCGTGAGCCAAATGGCCAATAAAATTGCTGTGATGTATCTTGGGAAAATTGCGGAGTTCGGTTCTGCGGCAGAGGTATTTCGCAACCCGCAGCATCCATATACCAAGGCGTTGTTCAACGCCATCCCCAAGTTTGAAAAGCTGGGAATGGATCAGCTGACCACGCTGGAAGGCGCAATTCCAAGCCCGATCAACCCGCCTTCAGGCTGCGCATTCCATACCCGCTGTGCAGAAGCATGCGAAGCCTGTAAAAGCTGGACTCCAGAGCCGGTTTACCTGAATGAGGCACATTATGTTTCCTGCATCCATTTTACCGAGCGGCAAGGGGAGAATACATGCGGAAAAAGATAACGGTTGTCACAATGGGGCAAAGCCCTGTTGACCCTCAAACGCACGATGTATATCGTATGCTTGCACAGGCCTGCGATGTGGAACTGCGTGGCATTCTGGACGGAATGAGTGAGGCGGAAGCGGAGATGCTTGCCCCCGAAGGCGGCGAGCTGTTTATCGTCACCTCGCTGCGCACGGGGCGGGAGGTGCGCCTTGCAGAGCGCAACGCGATTCGCCTTGTAAACGAACGCCTGCTGGAAGCTGAGCAAAGCGGGTCCGCCGCAGCATTGATCTTCTGCACCGGCCATTTTGACATTCCGGAGATGCGTATGCCTGTTTTTATTCCGGAGAAAATCCTTTTTTCGCTGTTCCGGGCAATGGGCGTAAAGCGGCTGGGGGCAATTGTGCCGAAATCTGGACAAATTGAAGCTTCCATGGCGTATTACAGCGAGTTTTCTCCGCGCATCTGCGCGGCATCCCCATATGGCCCGAGGGAGGAAATTGAAGCGGCTGCAGTCTCATTCCGCGATAGTGGCGTAGACATGCTGATGGCGGATTGCATGGGGTTCACGGAAGAGCTGGGCGAGCTGATCCAAGCTGCATCCGGCAAGCAGGTGTTTGTGCCGCGGGTGGTACTGCCCGCGCTTTTGAAGGCGGTTGTTTCCTGAACGTCTGAACCAAGAAAATTACGGCTGCCATGTGGCAGCGCAACGGAGAGAGGAGCATTTATGAAAGTTTTGAACAGAGAAGACATTATGGATATCCTTTACGGTGGCGCCATTCTGGGTACAGGCGGCGGCGGAAGCCTTACGAAGGGAATTGAGTTTATCGACCTTGCGATCAGCAAAGGAAAAACCTTTAAGCTTGCTTCTTTTGATGAGCTTGAAGCGGAGGATATCGTCGTTTGCCCATATTCCTGTGGCGCAATCTCCCCTTTGAGTGAGGAAGAACGCAAAAAGTATGAGGGGCTGCCGGTATACGAGGACACCTATCATATCAAGGCGCTTGAAAACATGGAAGCGTATCTGGGAAAGCCGGTCAAGGCTGTGATTTCCACAGAGATCGGCGCCGGAAACACTGCAAAAGCGCTTTTCTGCGCGGCTATGGGAGATAAGGTTCTTGTGGATGGCGACCCGGCTGGCCGCTCGGTTCCCTGTTTGCAGCATTCTACCTTCTATCTTCATGATGTGCCGATTACGCCCATATCCGTTGTGAACAAGTTCGGTGAAAGCCTCATCGTGAAGGATGTTGTGAACGACTATCGCGCAGAAGCGATCGTGCGCGCGTTTGCAGTTGCAAGCCAGAATACCACCGCGGTATGTGACCATGCAAACACTGCTGAGGTAATCGGAAAGTCCGTCATCCGCGGCGCAATTTCCTACACCAAACAGATTGGGCATGCCTATCGCTCCGCGCTTGCGGCAGGACAGGATTATGCAGAAGCCGTTGCAAAGGCGGGGGAGGGCTTCGTAGCGCTGCGCGGAAAGGTTCGCAGGAACGACTGGGGAACAGAGGAAGGCTACACCGTGGGCACTATGACCATCGATGGCAGTGGTGAATTTGCAGGCAATGAATACAAAATCTGGTACCAAAACGAGAATATCATTCTCTGGAAAAACGGGGAATATTATATCACCGTGCCGGACCTCATCTGCGTATTCAACGACGATGCGAAGGAACCGCAGCTGAACCCGTTTGCTCAGGAGGGGGAATCTGTTTCGGTCATTATCCTGCCTGCACCCGCGGAATGGACTACTGAAAAGGGGCTTGAGGTTTTTGGCCCGCGCAGCTTTGGGTACGATGTGGACTGGAAGTCAATGGGAAAATAACATGAGGATTAAAATCATTGACGCGGTTGTAAAGAATTCCGACCGGCTGAGGACAAACGAGCAGTACATCCGGGAGAGCCTGCGTCCGGACACTGAGATCGACTTTGCGCACATGGCAAAAGGGTTTCCATCCGTGGAATGCGATCTGCACGCGGCATTTAACAAGCCTCAGATCATCGCGTCAGCGATTCAGGCAGAACGGGATGGGTTTGACGGCGTATTCGTCAATTGCTTTGATGACCCAGGGGTATATGAATGCCGCGAACTGCTTTCTATCCCCGTGTTCGGCGGCTATGTTCCGGCAATGATGACGGCGCTTTCCCTTGCCGAACGGGTTGCCATAATTACAACGGATCGTTTTGGGATTTTGAGCGAGGAACGCAAGGCAAGGATGTTGGGGATTTCTGAGCGCATCGCGGCAATTGTGCCGGTTGAGTTGGGGGTTTTGGAGCTGCAGAGCGATCCGGAAGCCTTGGCAGAGCGCGTTGCAGATGTGTGCTGCGCGCTGTATGAAACCGAGCGGGCGGGGGCGGTATGCTTAGGCTGCACCGCCATGCACTGCATGATCGATTCGCTCCGTGAAAAGCTGCAGGCGCGGAACTGCCCCATTATGGTCATTGAACCGCTCCGCAATGGCATACGCTATTGCGAACATATCATTTCTATGGGCTATCGGAACGGGCTGCATGTACTGAAATCCGTTGCATTGCCGAAAGGATATGAAAATGGCTGAGCGAATCGATTTTTATAAGCTCTTGAAAGACCGGCGTACCTGCCGGTCTTTCAAACCCGATCCAATCCCTGAAGAGGTGATGGCGCGGCTCTATGGCGCAGCCTGCTCCGCGCCGAGTGCAGGCGGGTTTCAACGGATCTCCATCATAGAGATTGCGGAGCCGGAAAAAAAGGAAGCGCTTGCGCGTATTTCACGAAATCAGCGGTTCATTGCCCATGCGCCGGTTAACCTGATGTTTTGCATCGATGGGCGTCGGATGCGCAGAATTGCTGAATATGAAGGCGCACCATACGGGCAGGATTACGCCATATGCACGCTTTGGATGGGAATTGTAGACGCTTCCATCAGCGCACAAACCCTTGTGCTTGCGGCAGAGGCGGAGGGATTACGCAGTTGCTATAATGGAAACGTGGTGGATCGGGCGGATGAAGTGTCGGAACTTTTGAAATTGCCGGAGCATGTGGTGCCCGCTTTTATGCTTACGCTGGGATATCCGCGCTCAAACGGCCAACGCTCCCGCAAGTATTCGTACGATGTAATTGTGCATCGGGAAACGTATCATGATATGGGGATGGAAGAACTGTATCCGCATCATCTTGCAAAGTGCGGGACGCCCCAGTTCGTTGCAAACGATGCCCGCTGCGCACAATTGGAAAAAATGCTCCTGCGGCAATATGGCACGGAGTTTGCGGAAAAAGCAATGGCGCGCGTGCATGAAAAGGGATGCCTTACGGCATATCAATATTGGTTTGGGTGTTATTATCCGAGCAATGAGGATACCGTGATGACAGCGGAAGATTACCGCATATTCCTCAAAAAAAAGGGGCTGGATTTAAACGAAAATGGGACACAGTGATAATGAGAATCAAACTTTTGCGCGGCTGCAATATTGCGGCCGCGCTCTTTAAAACGGGGTTTAGATTAGGTCATCATGTCCTTGAGATAGATGCCGATCGAACGGCCGGGTTCAATGGCAATGCCACAGTGAATCAGTGCGCGCTGCCGAGAAAACCATACAAGTGGCGTATGCCTTGGCCATCCTGATGTCCGGATCGTCTCCCAGAAGGAAGTTCAGGAGATCGAGCCCATTTTAAGACATGACATCCTGGGAGCAATTGTTTCTCCCTACGAAGGACATTTGAACCCCTTCCTGATCGTAAATGCTTACATTCAGGCTGCAAAGCGCCTTGGCGCTGAAGTCAGCACTTATACGAAGGTTGAGCTTTGTAATGAAGGATAACCACATTGAGGAGATCGTCACCAACAAGGGAACCGTGAAGCCCGGCCTCGTCATTTGCGCGGCAGGCATTTACAGCCGTAAAATCGGTGAAATGGTCGGCATGGATGCACATGTAAAGCCGGAGCGCGGCTTCTGCTTAGTGTCCGAAAAAATGCCAAAAATCCTCAATAATGTTATTGTTGGTGCAAGGCAGACTGTTTCCGGAAATATCATCTTCGGCTTCATTGCGGATAAAGTGCCGATGGACTGCGTTGACAGGAGGATGTATATTCGTGGCCTCCAATGGGCCGCAAAAGATGCGGTGCGCGATTTCCCAGCGCTTCAGAACATCAACATTATCCGCTCTTACACCGGTATGCGCTGCAAGCCGGAAGATAAGTTCCCCATTATTGGACCAACGGACAAGGTCGACAACTTCTGGTTCCACCTTGCACACAGTGCCTTTGCACACAATCCTGTGCTTTCGGACTACGTTGCAGAGATGGTCACAGGCGAGCGTCCGTATGATTCTCTGCCGGAATACGTTTATACTTGTTTTGACAAGTAACAGAAAGGAGATCAAAAATAGGAATGAAGGAATTCGGAAGATATCTTAACGTAATCATAATGTGCCGGGCAGGACAGGCGTATCCATCCAGCCTGCTACCGTTGCCCGTCTTGCTCAAGTGCCCAACATCGTCGGTATGAAAGACGCTGCGGGAAACATGGATAATCTGACGCAACTTCTTCGCACCGTGTCTGAACAATTCCATGTTTATACCGGCGACGACAACCTCCTCATTCCTGCGATGGCGATTGGCGTTTACGGCCTTATCAGCGTTTGCGCGCAAGTCATTCCTGCACAGCTGCGTGACATGATGAAGGCATTTGATGAACATCGCACTGAGGATGCGGCTGCTATGCACAGGAAATGGTTCCCTGTACTGGATGTAATGTTTATTGCTTCCAACCCTGTGCCGACAAAGGTTGCACTTAGTCTGATGGGATACAATATCGGTAAGGTACGCCTTCCACTTACAATGCCCTCAGAGAGACAGGCGGAGGAGATTGCACGCGTGCTCAAGGCGGCTGGAGTAATTGAATCCGACGCTGTGCCGGAAGGACTTTACGTTTAAAATTTCATACAAGCTTGCGATATTCTTTGTTTGATTGAATTGCTTTGCTGCAGTAAAATGCCTGGGGTGAGCAAGGAATTTGCAGGTTTTGTATACGGACAACAAGAAAGAAAAACCATCGGCATGCAGCCGGTGGTTTTTCTTGCAGGATGAAATTTGGAAAATGAGGAAAGTTAAAGCAAGTGCCTGCTAAGCTAAAACCTGAGATTAGACGAAGCAAGGTAATTACTTGAATCGATAAGAGAAGTTAACTCATTAAGGGAATTACTTCCAATTACAGGATTGTCAAATATCCCGTCTGATATTGCAGAAATCCTTACGCGCTATGATTGGCCTGGCAACGTTCGGGAGCTTCAGAATACGGCAGATTATTACGTAATGATGCGTGGATTTGAAAACCCGTTGCCGAAACATATTGCCGCAAGCGTGTCCCAAAGTAGCGCAATGCTTCCAGAGCTGGATTGCGCCATCCTTTCTATATTATATAAGGAGTCCTTAGGAAGGTCTGCTTTGATTCAAAAACTGAAAGAACAGGGAAACTGTGTGAGCGAATATACACTGCGGCGTCAATTGGAAACCTTGGAACACAAGGGGATTTTAGTAAGGCAAATCGGGCGTGGAGGCACTGCCTTAACTCCCAAAGGCAGAGCTGTCTTTGAACAGATGTACCAGTATGCTGAACATATACGTCCGTTTGAAGAAATGTAATTGGAGCCCACTTTTGGATAAATGGGATGAAACATCCAATTTATTTTGATGCAAACAGTAATTTTGACGGTAAGACATAATAATTTCTATTTGGCATAAGCGCATAGTCGATACAAAACATATAGAAAAAGCGGAAATACTGAATTTACATGAATTAATTGAATGCAAGATTTATATAAAATGAATAATTGGAATAAAAACTTCAAAATGTATGAGTTGGCACGGTTTTCGCATGTATAGAGGGTGAAGAAATACGGCGAGTGTTTCGCCGGGTATATGTCGTTTCCTTAAACAAATTAATCTGAGGATGAGAACTATGTACAAGAAACTTTTAAGCATGTTGTTGGTAATTGCAATGACGCTTTCGCTTGTTGCATGTGCGCAACCGGGAAGCGTGGATGAGCAACCGGATGGAAACGATCCCACAACGTCACAAAACAACAGTGATAACACGCAGACTCAAGTGCCGGAAGAAACGAAGAAGCCAGTGGAATATACTACCTATACAGAAGTATATTCCTCTGAACTGGGCACGCTGAATTATTTAAGTACAACAACGACTGCTGTATCCGTGCTTGCCGGTCTTTGCGTTGACAGTCTTGTGGAACATGATCAATATGGCATCATGCGTCCCTGCCTTGCAACGGACTGGGAAGTTTCCGACGACGCTACGGTCTATACTTTCCATTTAAAACAGGGCATCATGTGGTATACTTGGGATGGAGAGGAATATGCAGAGCTAAAGGCAAAAGATTTTGTTGCTTCTGCAGAATGGATCCTCAACGCTGCAAATGCTTCAAAGGTTGCAAACACATGGTATAACAATATCGTAGGCGCAAAGGCATATTTCGATGGAGAAACTACAGACTTTTCCACCGTGGGAATCAAGGCTTTGGATGACTATACGGTGGAATATACATTGCTGCAGCCGGTGCCGTATTTCTTGAAAATGGTGTCCAACAATGTTTGGTACCCTGCACAGGCGGATTTTCTTGCAGAATGTGGGGACAAGTTCGACACCAGCAATGATACGATGCTTTACTGCGGTGCGTACATCCTGAAGACGTTCGAGCCTGAATATCAGCGCGTGCTTGAAATGAATGAAAACTACTGGAACAAGGACATCATTTCGATTCGGGCGATCAAGAAAGAAGCTTCCGCAAATGGTCCTGAGCTGTATTTGCGCGGAGAAACGGATAAAGTATCGCTCGGTACGGATATCATCGAAGAGTGGAAAGCCGATCCTGAACTTTGGAAGCAGGTCCATCGTGCGCAGTATACAAACATGTCCTACTGGCTGGCATTTAACTTTAAACCAACCTATGAAGAAGAATATGCACCGTCCGATTGGCTTGCCGCAGTCAACAACCGCAACTTCCGCAAGGCGCTGTTCTATGCATATGACCGCTATGCCGCAACCATGACGCTGGATGCGTATACCTATCAGGAAAAGGTGCTCAATACCTATACGCGTCCCGGCCTTGTGACGGTGGGAGATACAGATTATCTTGAAATGAGCGGGTTGGACGAATATTTCAAACAGGAAAACCTTTTCAACGTGGACGAAGCGCTTAAGTTCAAGGATGCCGCCATTGCAGAACTTACCGGAAAGGTTACTTTCCCGATCCAAATCACAATGCCGTACAATGTCAGCAACAATGCAACGACAAAGCGCGTTCAGGTTGTTGAGCAACAGATGGAGGGCGTGCTGGGTACGGACTTCATTGATATCATTCTGATCGGATACTCCGGAAGCAGCTTTAATGCAGAAGTGCGCAATCCCGGCAAGTGGTCAATGATTGAGCTTGGCTGGGGTGCAGACTATGCAGATCCGATGAGCGCGTTTGATCCTCTTCTTGTTTCAAGCATCGGCAAGAACTGGGGCAGCATTTACCTCGCAACGGAGTATTACGATCAAGCGCTGGGGTACGGCACATTTGAAAAGATGGCGCTTGAGGCAAATGCTATTACTGTTCCCGTTGCGGGGAATTTGATTCAGATCGTTCTTTTAGGTTTGGGAGAACTTCCGATCATTCCGCGCAAGCTATATCTCAACATGGCAAGGGCGCTGCGTGTTTGCAAAGAGGGTGGGGCGAAAGAGGTCGCCGTTGCGCTGGACAACCTGCCTGCACTGTGTGAGGATGCCGCTTTATTTGAGACGGCTTGCCGCCTTCCGGCATTGGTTAATTATGCCAATATCGGGCGCAAAACGAACCCAAACATTAAGGCGTATGAAGAGGTTTACTTTGTAACAGAACATGCAGGGCTTCAGCCCTATATGCAGGCTGCGATGGACTGCGCGCAGGGCACGGTGCTCGCCCGAATGCTGTGCAATCAGCCTGCAAGTGTCCAAACGCCACACAGCTTGGGAGAAGATGCGGCCAAACTGGGGGCGAAATGCGGTTTCACAACGGAAGTATTGGATCAAGCAGAAATTGAAGCACTTGGAATGGAGAGCTTTCTCGCTGTAGCGCGCGGCGCAAAAAACACACCACCTGTTCTCATTGTCATGCGATATTTGCAAGGTGGTGATGTGCCAATTATTGGCTATGTCGGCAAAGGAATTGTGTATGACAGCGGCGGATATAGCTTGAAGAGCAATGCCAATATGAAAAACATGTTTGATGACATGGGGGGCGCTGCGGCTGTAATTGGAGCGATGAGCGCAATTGCGAATCAAAAACTTCCGATCAACGTTGTGGGAGTTATTGCAGCCTGTGAAAACAAGCTTTCCTATGATTCCTATACGCCTGGCGACATCATTGGTTCAATGGCGGGAAAAAGCATTGAGGTAACCAATACCGATGCAGAAGGGAGGCTGACGCTGGCCGATGCGATTACATATGCAATTCGCAAAGAACGGTGCGATATTCTTGTGGACATAGCCACGCTTACCGGAGCGGCAAAGGCGGCAGTGGGAAAATACAGCTCTGCTGTCATAACCAATGACGATGTGCTGTATGCAGCACTGAGGCAGGCCGCTTATTGCTCCAGCGAAAAAGTATGGCGGTTGGATGCGGACGAGGAGATGCGCGTTTGCTTAAACTCCAGCGTAGCGGATATTAAAAATACTTCTGGCGCAACGACGGATGGGGGAGGGTGTATTCTCGCCGGACTGTTTTTGCAGGAATTTACGGAGAAGAAACCTTGGCTTCACATTGATATGGCCGGTGTCAACTTCCGTACAGAACCGCCCGCATTCAGCGCGAGCGGAGCAACAGGCTACGGAGCTGCATTGCTGTTTTACTTGGCGCGCGAATTACAGAAATATTTGAAAGACGCAGGAAGGTGTGATAAAAAATGAAACCATTGATTGGTATTACCAGCCGGTTTATGGCGAAAGATAACAACTTTGCATCCGGGGCAAACTATGTTAATGCTGTGATTGAAGCTGGGGGCATTCCGGTTCAGCTTCCGGTGAATCTGAAAGAGCCCGCAGAAACGCTTGTATCGCTTGTGGATGGAATCATCATTCCCGGCGGCGCGGATGTGGCACCGCTTTCCTATGGGGAACAACCGCATCCGAAGGTGACGCGCACGTTCCGAAAAAATGATATTTACGAATCTGCAACGATTCATGCCGCAATCCAACAGGGGAAACCCATTCTTGCAATCTGCCGCGGCATTCAGATTTTGAATGTCAGCTTAGGAGGAAAGCTGTATCAGGATATTCCTTCCCAAACTGCAAATGAGATATGCCATTATCAGGACTCGGCTGCGCGCGGTGAAATGACGCACAGCATCTCCATAATGCAGGATAGTAATTTGTGCAACATTGTTGGAAAAACAGAGATGTATGTGAACAGCTACCATCATCAGGCTGTTAGGGAGATCGCTGATGGACTCCGGGTTGCAGCGACCGCGCCGGATGGAATTATTGAGGCGGTGGAAAGCGAAGATGGAAGGATCCTGGGCGTGCAGTGGCATCCTGAATCGCTCTGCGCTGTTTGTGAAGAGCATGCAAAGATATTTACAAACTTTATTGAGCGGTGCCGGGCTGATTCGTAGCGGATAAAGCTTCAAAACGGGAAATTGAATACATCGCAAGGAAATAAAACAAGTTGCTGCGGGATCTGTGAACTGTAGCATAGTTTTGAACAGAACGAGGATACTTACGGAACACAAGCGCGAACGGAGGAATCCGCTCGCGCTTGTATCACGTTTACCTTATTTTTTGCGTACAGATGGCAATAGAGAGAGTGGTTCTAATGTAAGGCGATACCTAAATTCTCATAGTAAACTAATGATGTGAAGGTTTAAAGTAAGTATGTGCTAGATTTGTTCATTCTGCCGCATACCAACGGCCATACTGAATACAGGCTTCCATTTCATGTCCACGGTATCAAGGTCCCACTGAAGTACCTCATAACCGAGGGAGCGTACCGTTGTGATGACGGAATCGTTATATTCACCGTAAGGAGCACGGAACACCTTGGTCTTTTCTCCGGTGATCTTCACCATCATCGCTTCAAAATCCTCGATTTCTTTTTGCATTTGTGCGGCGGAAAGCTTGTTCATGTGCGGGTGCGTCGCTGTATGGTTTCCGAGCTCATGGCCTGCATCGTAAATGGCCTTGACCTTCTCCGGATATTTTTCTACCCAGAATCCGCAAAGAAAGAAGGTAGCTTTCACGTTGTAGCTTTTTAGCGTTTCAAGAATGAAGTCTGTTTTGTCATCTTCCCAGGCAGCATCGATGGTCAGGGCGATTTTTTTGTCGTCTCGCTCCACGCTGTAGACGGGCAACTCGCGCTTTTTCCCGGCGAGCACCTCCAGTTCGTATTCCTCCACCACCGCCATGCTGCCCGCTGCGGTGGCATTGCCGTCCGAAACGGCGATGGCGATGATCACGGCTGCAATCACGGCAATAAGAACGATAGCCGCGATCACGAGCGTGCGTTTTGTGATAACGAAGATACGCAAGGCAATCCCCTCCAATTGATGAAATGATGCTTTATCTTATGTGCCGCTTCGTCATTATATTGCTTCACCGGCATGCCGCATGGTAAAATTAAACGAATTGGCGCAGCAAAATGAAAGGCCTTCCTATGGAAGAAATTAAAGGTACTGTAAAAAGCATCATATTTCGCAATGAGGAAAATGGATACACCGTGCTGGAACTGGTGGATGCAACCGGGGACGAAATCACGGCAGTAGGCGCGCTCCCGCTTGCAAGCGTAGGCGAACGGATTGAAATCACGGGCACATGGACGGAACACCCAACCTATGGCCGACAGCTCCGCGCGCAAGGCTGCCGCACGCTTGCGCCTGCTACGCTGAGTGCACTTGTAAATTATCTTGGCAGCGGTCTGATCCGCGGCGTAGGGGAAAGCACGGCACGGGAAATCGTAAACACGTTTGGCACGGATACGCTTGCGGTGCTGGAAAACGAGCCCCAGCGCCTTACGGAGGTTCCGGGAATCGGCCGCCTGCGCGCGGCAAAGATCGCGGAATCCTTTGCGGCGCAGCGCGATATGCGGGATATCATGCTTGCCTTACAGGAATTTGGGGTCACGGTTTCGCAGGCGATGAAGCTTTATAAGGCGTATGGTACCCTTTGTTTGGCAAAGATCCGGGAGAATCCGTACCGGCTTATTGATGATATTGAGGGCATTGGATTCCTTACGGCAGACAAACTTGCGCAAAACGCAGGTGTGGAACGCGATTCCGCCTTTCGGCTGAAAGCCGGGCTGAAATATACGCTGCAGTGGGCGCGGCAGGAAGGACACACCTATCTACCAAGGGACATCCTTCTCCGAATTGCAGCCAGCGAACGCCTGTTGGGCGTGGAACTCTTGCCCACAGAACGGGCTTTGGATGAGCTTATCATTGGAAACGAGGTCGTTTACCAAACGGTGGGGGGCGTGGACAGCGTATTCCTTCCGCGGATGCATTTCCTTGAGAGCGACTGCGCAAGACGCCTCCTGCAAGTGGTGAATACGCCATCGCCGCTCCTGTTCCTGGATCCGGAGAAGCAGGTAACGCTTCTGGAACGTGAGCTTGCGATTTCCCTTGCGCCACAACAGCGTGAGGCGGTCGTTCGTGCGCTCACAAGCGGCGCGCTTGTCATTACCGGCGGCCCGGGCACAGGGAAGACCACAATTCTGCGTTTTATCATCCGCATCATGCAAAATATGGGGCTTTCCTGTGAGCTGTGCGCACCGACGGGCCGTGCAGCAAAACGCATGACGGAGGCGACCGGTGTGTCCGCACGCACTATTCACCGCCTGCTGGAATATGGTTACGGCGGTGAGGGGTTCCTGCGAGATGAAGAGAACCCCATAGAAACTGATTTGATTATTGTAGATGAAATGTCCATGGTGGATGTGCAGTTGATGCATGCGCTGCTGCGCGCGGTTGGCTCAAACACGCGGCTTTTGATGGTGGGAGACGCGGATCAGCTTCCGCCCGTGGGAGCTGGGAATGTGCTTCGGGACATCATCGAAAGCGAAACGGTGCCTGTCATGCGTCTAACGGATATTTTCCGCCAGGCCGAGCGCGGCATGATTGTTGAAAACGCGCACCGCATCAATAACGGACAACCGCCGGAGCTGACCTCCGGCACGGAGGATTTCCTGTTTGAAGAAATTGCCGCGGCAGAGGATGTGGCGCGTCGTGTGGTCGGGCTTTGCATGGGGCGCGTGGGACGGCTGCTGACGCAGGACCCGCGCAAGGATGTGCAGGTGCTCGTGCCGATGAAGAAGGGGCCGCTCGGCGTATACGCGCTCAATGCACGCATTCAAGCGGCGGTCAACCCGCCTTCCCGGCAAAAACGGGAGCGCAGGCAGGGGGATGTCACCTTCCGCGAAGGCGATAAGGTGATGCAGGTCAAAAACAATTATAAGATCGGCTGGAAAAAAGCGCGCTATAACGGCATGGCGGAGGAAGGAATTGGTACGTTCAACGGAGATTTGGGCACCATCATGCGCATAGATCCAGTGGAGCAGGAGGTTGAGGTGCTGTTTGATGACGAGCGTGCGGCGGTTTATGATTTCACCATGCTCGACGAGCTTGTGCTCGCGTATGCCGTTACGGTGCATAAAAGCCAGGGAAGCGAGTTCCCGATTGTTGTAATGCCTCTTGTGGGGGGAGCCCCTTCCCTGATGACGCGCAACCTGCTTTACACTGCGGTAACGCGTGCGCGCGAACAGGTCTATCTTTTGGGACGCAGCCGCTGCATTTATGATATGGCTGCAAACGCGCAGGTAAAGAAACGCTATAGTGCGCTCGGCACATTCCTGCGGGAGCTTGCGCCGTTGATCGGAGTTGCCGGATGAACGGATTGCTTGAGGCGTTCCTTTCGCTGCTGTATCCGGAGAATGTCGCCTGCTGTATATGCGGAGAGGAAGCGTGTGTGAATGAAGAGGGGCTTTGCGCTTCCTGTGCTGCGGGGATCAGGCGCTGCACATTGCCGCCGGCGCTGCGCTTTGCGGACGGCTTCGCAGCGGGGTTGATTTACAGCGAGGAAACTGCAATTGCCGTCCATCGCTTGAAGTATGGCAACGCGCGGTATCTGGCGCCGTTTTTCATTTCATTTTTAGAGCTTCCGGCAGACTGGACCTTTGAGGCGATCATACCCGTTCCGCTGCATAAGCGCCGTCTGCGCAGGCGGGGATACAATCAGAGCGCACTTCTTGCGGAGGCGCTGTCGGAGCGCATAGGGGTTCCGGTGCGTGAGGAGCTGATCCGGCGCACACGCAACACAAAAACGCAAACCTCGCTGAATGCGAGGCGGCGCGCCCGGAATTTGCGCGGCGCGTTTGCGGCGTCCCCCGAGGCCAAGGGAATGCGCTTGCTGCTCATTGATGATGTGCGCACGACCGGCGCGACGCTTTCCGAATGTGCGCGCGCTTTGCGCGAAGCGGGCGCGGCGGCGGTATATGCGTGCGCTGCCTGCGAAAGAGAACGTTCGGATTAGTCATGTTTCGTGAAACGCCTTCATAAGCTGTACAAAGCTTGTTCGGGGGTGTTTTATGTACGCTTATATCGAGGAACGCGTTTTGTCTCTTGCCGAATATATCATAGAGCATGAATCCACGGTGCGGGCCGCCGCGCGGGAATTCGGCATCAGCAAATCCACAGTACATCAGGACATGCAAACGCGCTTGCGGCAGCTCGATCCGATGCTTGCAAAAGAGGTGCGGGCAATTCTGAACAAAAATAAAGAGGAGCGGCACATTCGCGGCGGCATGGCTACATATCGGAAGTATAAAGGCGAGGATCACATATGAAAAAAGCCCGGTTGCTGAACCGGGCCATATTTTTATGTGAACAAAAGGCTGATGACCGGGATGGTAACGATTGAACAAAGCGTTGATACAAACGTGAGCTGTGCCGCATATTGTGCATCCCCGTCGTATTTTTCTGCAAGGATAGAGGTGGAGGCGCCGGCGGGCATTGCAGTCATAATCACAGCGATGTTGACCAAAAGTGCTTCTGTGTGAAGCAGCTTTAAAGCACCGTATACCAAAAGCGGAAACGCAATGAGGCGGACAGCGGTATAATAGAGAATCGACTTTGAAAACAGGGATTTCACATCCGCATCCGCCATAATGGAACCAACTGTAATCATGGAGATGGGCACAGTGGTCTTGCTGATGCTGTAAACCGTGTCGCCAAGAAATTTTGGAAGCTCGACGCGCGTGAGCATCAATACGATGCCCATAAAAATTGAGACGATACATGGATGCGTCGCCAACTTTTTAAATGCATCTTTTTTGTTTACGTTTGTGAAAAGCGAAAGGCCTGCGGTCCACATCGTAAAGCGAATGGGAATTTGGAAGAGCGAAGTATAAAGTACACCGAGGCTGCCATAAAGCGTTTCTGCAATCGGCATGCCAACAAAGCTTGAGTTTGAGCAAATGAGCCCATAGCGGAGAATCGCCTGCTTTTCTTGCGAAAAGCGGTGAAACAGCAGTTTACCGGCAAAAACGGAAACAATTTGTATACAGGCTGCAATCAAAACGGCAAGGATGCAGCTTTTGACAAATTCAGCCGAAATTGTAATTTCCCCCAGAAAGGATTGGATGATGTTGCAGGGGAGCAGCACATTGACAAGGAGGCTCGATACCGCTTTCTCGGATTCGCGATTGAGGATTCTGAGTTTCTTTACAATAAGCCCAACGAGAACCAGCAGGAGCAGCACAAGCTGCTGATTCAAAACCTTTCCGAAAAAAGCCATTCCGATTGACTCCATTTCAAGCCGTTTTACTGCGCGCGGCCTTCAGAACAGGAAGCGCCAATGCGAGCAAAAGAGCAGTGTTCGCCTACCATGAATGCGTTCACAGAACGCGCTTTCAGATACTATACTACGCAGCTGTGCTGCGGTCAAGCCCAGGCAAAGGATCCGGCTTGCACAGAAAAACCAAGAAATTAGGCGTTGACAAAGCGCGGGCTATGCGTTACTATAATCGTGTTTTATTGCTGTAACAAAGGAGTTTCCAAATGGATTCCGTGTTTGCGACCATGATGATGCCCATGAGCTGCATGTCCATGATGTGCGGCTCTCAGTGCGTTGCCCAAAGCGGGTTGGTGTGGCTGCAAATGTAACGGAGCGTTTCCGTAGATTACATTGGGCGGTGAGCACAGCTCGCCGCCCTTTTTATTATGCTTTATCCGAGGTGTTTATGGATCAAAAGGAAATCATTCGTATTGAAGGCCTGACAAAGCGTTTTTCCGGCAAAAACGGGGACGTCGTCGCGCTTGAAGGCATCGACCTTTCAATCAACCAAGGAGAGATTTTCGGCATCATCGGGCTTTCCGGCGCGGGTAAAAGCACGCTCGTACGCTGCATGAACCTGCTGGAGCGACCAACGGAAGGGCGCGTTTTCGTGGATGGGCAGGAGCTTTCCGCCTTAACGGAAAAGCAGCTCAGGCAGGCTAGGCGCGGCATTGGGATGATCTTTCAACAGTTCAATCTGCTGATGCAGAGCACGGCGATTGAAAACATCTGCTTCCCCTTGCTGCTTTCCGGCGTAAACAGGCGTGAGGCAGAAAAGCGTGCGCTGGAGCTGCTGGAGATTGTCGGCCTTTCCGACAGGCGCAACGCCTATCCGGCCCAGCTTTCCGGCGGACAGAAGCAGCGTATCGCCATCGCGCGCGCGCTTGCGAACGAGCCGAAGGTGCTCCTGTGCGACGAGGCGACAAGCGCGCTTGACCCAACAACGACACGGTCCATCCTTTTGTTGCTCAAAGAGATCAACGAGCGTCTCGGAATCACCATCGTCGTCATCACACACGAGATGCGCGTTGTGGAAGAAATCTGTTCCCGTGTGGCCATCCTTGACGCAAGCCATGTGGCTGAGATGGGAAAGGTGGAAGAAATCTTCCGCCGCCCGAAGACCGCGGCGGCACGCCGGCTGTTGTTCCCCGGCAGGGAGCAGCGCGCGGAGGCTCCGGCGTTCGGGGCAAAAAATCAGCGGATGCTGCGCATTGTGTTTGATGGCATGACGCCGTTTGAGCCCGTTATTGCCAACATGGTGCTTGTCTGCGGCGCACCCGTAAACATCCTGTTTGCGAACACGCGCGCCATTGAAGGAAAGACCGTCGGGCAGATGATTGTGCAGCTGCCGGAGGCGGAAGACGCGGTTTCCCGCATTGAAGCGTATCTCAACGCACAAAACGTGCATTACGAGGAGGTGACGGATGATGTTCTCTAAGGAGATGCTGAACCTGTTTCTGGAGGGAACGCTGGAAACATTTTATATGGTGGTCATGTCCACGCTGCTTGCTTATCTCATCGGGCTGCCGCTCGGCGTGCTGCTGGTGGTGAGTGGGGAAGACGGCATCCGGCCCATGCCGGTGCTCAACCGCACGCTTGGCGTTGTAATTAACCTCTTGCGCAGCGCGCCGTTCCTCATTCTGCTCGTTGCGCTTACGCCGGTAACGCGTGCGATTCTCGGCACCTCGCTGGGCTCCACGGCAACCATCGTTCCCCTTGTGATCGGCTCGGCGCCCTTTATTGCACGGATGGTGGAATCTTCTATTAAAGAGGTGGATGGCGGGGTGATCGAAGCCGCACAATCCATGGGCGCATCTCCAATGCAAATTGTGCTGCGCGTGATGCTTCCGGAGGCAAAGCCATCCCTTACGGTCGGCGCGGCCATTGCCGTCACAACGATCCTCGGCTATTCTGCAATGGCCGGTTTCGTGGGCGGCGGCGGCCTCGGCACGATTGCAGTCAACTATGGCGTCCACCGCTATCAGACGGACGTAATGCTTGTGACCCTTGCTCTGCTCGTTGCGATTGTGCAGGTGTTTCAGGAGGTCGGCATGCATATTGCGGCTCGGATTGATAAGCGGAGAAGATAAAGCATTTTATATTATTGCAGGAGGAATACAACATGAAAAAGGTACTTGCACTCACCCTTGCAGCGCTTGCTGCACTCGCCCTTTTTGCGGGCTGCTCCAAGTCCAAGACAGACCCCGGCACAATCGTAGTCGGCGCTTCCGTGACTCCGCATGCGGAGATCCTTGAGCAGGTTCGTGGGCTTCTGAAGGAAAAGGGCTTCGAACTTAAAATCGTTGAGTTCACGGACTATGTGATTCCGAACACGGCTCTGGAAGACGGCGACCTTGATGCCAACTTCTTCCAGCACAAGCCTTACATGGATAACTTCAACGAAGAAAACGGAACGCATCTGGTTTCCGTTGCGGCGGTGCACTATGAGCCCTTTGGCATCTATCCGGGCAAGACCGCATCCATTGAGGAGCTGGAAGACGGCGCAAAAATCGCAATCCCGAACGATGGTACGAACGAAGCACGCGCGCTCCTGCTGCTGGAAGCGCAGGGCCTCATCAAGCTCAAGGAGGGTGCGGGCATGACCGCAACGAAGATCGACATTGCAGAAAATCCCAAGAACCTTGAGATCCTCGAAATTGAAGCGGCGCAGCTGACCCGTTCCCTCAGCGATGTGGACCTTGCCGTCATCAACGGCAACTATGCCATCCAAGGCGGCCTTTCCGTTGGGAAAGACGCGATTGCCGCGGAGGATAAGGATTCCCTTGCTGCTGAAACCTATGCCAACATCGTTGCGGTAAAGGAAGGCAATGAGGACACGGAAAAGACAAAAGCACTCATTGAAGCGCTTCAAAGCGACGTTGTGCGCGACTATATAGAAGCCACTTACGACGGCGCGGTGATTCCAAAGTTCTAACAAAAAAAGCGGAAAGGCCGCCTTGCGCTGTGCAGAGCGGCCTTTTATAATGAAGAAAAACAGCAAGGGGGCAGGCATGGGCTCAGAACAATTCATTCGGACGGCGCTTCTGCTGGGAGAAGATGGCGTGAAACGCCTCCGCTGTGCATCAGTGGCGGTGTTCGGCGTGGGCGGCGTTGGCTCTTTTGCAGCGGAAGCGCTTGCCCGGGCAGGCATTGGGCGGCTTCTGTTGGTCGACCCGGATGCTGTTGCGGAAAGCAACATCAACCGGCAGCTGATTGCGCTGCATTCCACGATCGGAAGGAACAAAGCGGAGGTCATGCGCGCGCGCATTCTGGACATCAACCCGGAAGCGGACGTAACTGCGATGCCTTTGTTTTACAATGCTTCCACAGCGGAGCAAATTGATCTTTCAAGTTATGACTTCGCTGTGGATGCAATTGACACGGTCTCGTCAAAGCTGCTCCTGATTGAGCGCGCAGCGGCGGAACGCATTCCCATCATCAGCAGCATGGGAGCCGGCAATAAGCTGGATGCCAGCCAGTTCAAGGTGGCTGACATTTATAAAACCAAGGTATGCCCGTTGGCCAAGGTTATGCGCCGGGAACTGAAGAAAAGAAGAGTCAGAAAATTAAAGGTTGTTTACTCGGAAGAACTGCCGAAACGTCCGATTGAGGATATGTCCATCAGTTGCAGAACAAACTGCATCTGCCCGCCGGGAGCAAAGCATAAATGTACGGAGCGCCGTGCGATTCCGGGTTCCAACGCATTTGTGCCATCGGTGGCAGGATTGATCATTGCATCGGAGGTCATCAAGGACCTTGCGGCAGAATAGAGAATGAGGGACAGGCATGTATCAGAGAACCATAGAAGAACTGCAGAAGGACGAGCGGGAAAAAGTAATCATAGACATCCGCAGAGAAGCTGATTTTTTGAGAGAGACATATCCGGGAGCAAAGCATATCTACTGGGAGGAGTTTGAGGCGCATAAGGACGAGGTGCCCAAGGACTGCCCGGTCTACCTGATCTGCTATACGGGAGAGCGCAGCGACGAGCTGGCGCGCGAACTTTTGGAAGAGGGTTATGAGGTATACAGTGTGCAGGGCGGATACCGTGCGTACCTGCGCATGAAGCTGTTAGAATCCATGGAACAGACAAAAGCGCCGGATGCCGAAGAGAAGAACCTGGATCGCTGCAGTGAGATTGAGCGCAGTATTGTCAAAAAGTTCCGCAAGGAGATCTGGCGGAAGTTCACAAAGGCGATCAACGAATACGAGCTGATCCAGGACGGGGACAAGATCGCCGTCTGTATTTCCGGTGGAAAAGATTCCATGCTGATGGCGAAGCTGTTTCAGGAGCTGGAGCGCCACGGCAAGAAGAATTTCGAGGTGGTATTCCTCGTCATGAATCCGGGGTACAATGAGATCAACTACGAGACGATCGTAAACAACGCCAAAATTTTAAACGTCCCGATCACGGTATTTACCTCCGAGATCTTTGACATTGTGGCGGGGGG
>ERZ1106963.1434-NODE-1434-length-28957-cov-9.004360_pt1 | contig 28957 bp, 24 predicted proteins | sample MGYA00403681_ERZ1106963 | MGnify/ENA primary metagenome ERZ1106963 (study PRJEB35170, sample SAMEA104062407) | human gut metagenome | biome: human gut; feature: human-associated habitat; material: faeces | place: Denmark | collected 2012-05-03 ...
GAATACGGAATGCGGTATTCCTTGTCCACGCTCGTGGCGCCGCCCATGGTAAAGACCGTTGAGCCGTCGAGCTCAAAAACCTCGCCGCGCGTCAGGCGCCGTATGGGAGAGGTGTCCGACAGGCGCTGCGTCAGCCCACCGTGCCACAACTCCATGGGGCGCTCCGCCCAGTGATCGAAACGCTCGTGGTTGCCGTCGACAAACAGCACGGTATAGGGACGCGATTCCAGCCAAGCGATGTCGGCACATTCTTCGGCAGAGAAATCCCACGGAAAGCCAAAGTCGCCGGCGATAATCAGATAGTCGTCGCTCGTCAGACTATCCCCAAGGTCCCAGTCGCGCAGCTTTTGCATGTCGACGCCGCCGTGAATATCGCCCGTCACATAGACCGTCATCGGATCACCACTTCCCCGTAAGTCGCTAGCCCGCATTCTGCACGATCACTAAGCCAACCGTTCCAGCCCTTAGGGCTTACCCCTCGTTCTTCCATCCAAACGGGTCAAGCACCCAAAAAACCAGATCGAGCACGCCGCCGGTCATCATGGCGCCGGCAAGGGCCATGCAAACGTGCAGAGAGACGGCACTTCGGAGCACGTCGAACGGCCCCAGAACAGCCAGCAGCGCAACCGCTGTGCCGGCAAGGCACAACGCGAGGCACGGCCACGCGTCCTTGACGCACTTCTTTGCGAGATGCTTGGTGTTGTCACTCATCGATATCGAACTCCTTAGAGGGTCGTTGTTCAGACGCATGCCGCCGCGGCAGAGCGGGGCGGCAGGGTAAGTGTCACATGCTGTGCGGACATCAATGGAGAAACCGCCTGCTCGACCAACCTTTGACGCCGTTTTGCACCGGCACCACATCCCCCGCTATCGAGGTCTAATACTTTTCCCACCGCTACCCAAAAACTCATCCAACATTAATCTTGGCTCAAGAATCGCTTAATCTATAACCTGCACTATAGAGTTCGACCAAGGGCGGGGCGGCGCAACGCAAACCGCCGAACGCAACGCTCGCGCCCGAGCAAATTGCCCGGCGTCGCGCCCATCGAACGAAAGGACAGGTCATGGACGACCTCGAAAAAGTTGAAACCATCCGCACCAAGTGCAACGTGAGCTACACCGATGCCAAGGCCGCGCTCGACGCTGCCGACGGCAACGTTTTGGATGCCATCATTTGGCTCAAGTCGCAGGGCAAGACCCAGACCACGTCGGCGCATGCCGCCACCGAGTCCGCGCCAGTCGATGAGCCCTCTGCCGAGATGGTCGCCGCGCAGGTCGCTTACGAAAAGTCGAGCGAAAAGACCGACTTCTCCAAGAAGATGGACAGCGTGTGGGAGTACCTCAAAAAGCTCTTCCGCCTGAGTCTGGACACCAAGTTTATCGCCACGCGCCGCGATGCGATCATCCTCAACATCCCCATCCTGATTCCCATCGTCGCCCTGTTTGCCTGGGGCGCCACGATATGGCTGATGCTGCTTGGCCTGTTCTTTGGCATGCGCTACCGCATCGATAGCGACGGCGACGTGCCCGGCAGCATCAACAACCTGATGGACAGCGCTGCCAATGCCGCGGACGACATCAAGCAAAATCTGAACGACGACAAGTAATCGCAGACGGGGGCACGTATGGCACGGATCCTGATTGTAGAGGACGAGGAGAAAATCGCCCGCTTTGTGACGCTCGAGCTGGAGCACGAGGGCTACCAGGTGGAGCACGCCGCCGATGGCCGCACCGCCGTTGACCTGGCGCTGGAGCGCGACTACGATCTGATTCTGCTCGACGTGCTGCTGCCGCAGCTCAACGGTATGGAGGTGCTGCGGCGCGTGCGCAAGCACAAGGATGTGCCGGTGATCATGGTCACCGCGCGCGATGCCGTGATGGACAAGGTGGCCGGGCTCGACGCCGGCGCCGACGATTACCTGACCAAGCCATTTGCGATTGAGGAGCTGTTCGCACGGATCCGCGTGGCGTTGAAGCGCTCGGAGGCCGTGCGGGCGGCTTCGGGCGTTGGCGGCGTTGGGGCCGGGGAGGGCGCTACGGGTGCCGATACCGCCGCGACGTCCCCGGCTAGCGACTCGGCCAAGACCTCTGCCGTGCCCTCCCCCGCCGTGCTCACCGTGGGCTCGGTTGTGCTCGACCCCGACCGCCGCGAAGTCACGGTCGGCGGCTCGCCCATCGCGCTCACGGCTCGCGAGTTCGACGTCCTCGCCCTGCTTATGGCGCACGCCGGCACCGTGCTCACGCGCGAGCGCATCGCGCACGAGGCGCTGGGCTACGACTACGTAGGCGACACCAACAACGTCGACGTGCACATCGCGCACCTGCGCGCCAAGATCGAAGACGCCGGCGGCGCCCGCATCATCCAGACCGTGCGCGGGGTGGGCTATGTCTGCCGCGCGTAATGCCGAGGCCAAGCGCGTCACCTCCATCGCCCGCGCCATCAACTGGAGCTATATGTGGCGCCGCCTGATGAGCTACGTCTGGCTCGATCTGTTGCTGTTGGTTATTGCGGTGGCGATCCTCGTCTATGGATACAACCGGACGCTGCCCAACGGCGCGTTTACCGCAGGATGGATCCCCAGCACCACCGTTCGCAGCATGTCGCTGACGCCCGCGCGCGGCTGGGACCTGACAACGCTCACCTATACCGTCGAGCTTGCGCGTACCACCAAGACTTTCCCCCTCGCGCAGGACCTCGTCACGCTATGGCCTCTCTACCTTGTCGTTGTGGGTTGGCAGGTCATCAGCGTGCTCAACATGCTCGGCGGCGCCCGCCGCGTGCGCCGCACCATGGCGCCGCTCAACGATCTGGCCCTGCGCGTGGACGAACTCGGCCGCATGCAGCTCTCCGGCGGCAAGATGGAAACGCTGGAGCAGGCCATCGAGCGCGCAAGCGTCGACTCGCCGAGCGTCACCACCGGCGACGCCGACCTGGCAAGCATCGAGGTCGCGCTCAACCGCCTGCTGCGCCAGATGCAAGAGGCCAAGCTGCAGCAGATGCGCTTTGTCAACGACGCGAGCCACGAGCTGCGCACGCCCATCGCGGTGATTCAGGGCTACGTGAACATGCTCGACCGCTGGGGCAAAGACGACCCGGACGTGCTGGCAGAATCCATCGCGTCCCTCAAGGCCGAAAGCGAGCACATGCAGGAGCTCGTGGAACAGCTGCTGTTTTTGGCACGCGGCGATGCCGGGCGCACGGTCCTGCGGCGTGCGCATACCAACCTGGCCGCACTGGTCGGCGAGGTATGCGAAGAATCACAGATGATCGATACCGAGCACACGTATCGGCTGGCGTACGACACCACGCTTGCCAACGACCCGCGCTGCGACGCATCTGTCGACGTGGCGCTCGTGAAGCAGGCTCTGCGCGTGATCGTGCAGAACGCCGCCAAGTACTCGGATGCGGGAACGACCGTCACATTTGGCATAACGCCCAATGCGGGCATGGGCACGATCGACATAAGTGTTGAGGACGAGGGTATCGGCATGAACCAGGAATCCGCAGCTCACGCGTTCGAACGGTTCTACCGCGCCGACAACGCGCGCGATGCCGGCGCACAGGGCTCGGGTCTGGGGCTCGCCATCGCCAAGTGGATCGTCGACAGCCACGGCGGCGTCATCGGTGTGACCTCAGTCGAGGGCGTCGGCAGCCGCTTTACGATTCGCCTGCCACGATAGAAAGCCCCTCGGCATAAATAAAGGGATAAGGCCATGCGGCCCTATCCCTTTTTGCTAGCTATAGCAGCCTGTGCGCTACTCGCGGCACAGGTGCACGGCGAAGCCGGCGAACTCGCGCTTAAAGTACACGAGCTTGGTGCCGCCGTCGGGCAGCAGCACGCGCGACTCCTCGTTGACCTCGAGCCCGCGCTCGGCAAACCACTTCTCGGCCGCATCGATGTCGTTGACGGCAAAGCCGATGTGGCCCTTGGTGCCACGACCGTTCTGCTTCATGACCTCGATCAGCGAATCGTTAAAGTACGAAACCGGGGTCTCGATAACGGGCAGGCCCATCATCGTCGAGAACAGCTCCGCGATCTCCAGGGCATCGGCCGGGTCGGTGGCGTTAATGCCCACGTGGGCGACGCGCATGCCAAAGAGCTCTACCGGGTTGGCGTTCTGCTCATTCATACAGGCAGCGCCTACTGAGCCATAACGTCGAGAACGGCCTTCTCGGCAGCGACGCGGTTCATGCCGGTCATGAAGGGCACGCCACTCACGTACGGGCAGGTGAGGCCCTCGGGGGCAACGGTGGTGGCGATCAGCAGGTCGGCGCCCTCGTCGCAGTAGTCCTTGGCCTCGGAGATGGCGCACTGCACGATCTCGTACTTGCCGGCGTAACCGTTGGCGTCGAGCAAGGTGGCGACCTTCTGGGCAACGAGCGTGGAAGTAGCAGCGCCAGCACCGCAAGCCAAAACGATCTTCTTCATAGGTAATGTCTCCCTTCATGGTTTACTTTAGGTAAGTGTACCGCAGCGAGCGATAGCACTCGGCCTCGATGAGCTTTTATGCCAGTTTGCTTGCGCGCTGCGTATAATACATCCAGTACGTGTTGTCATACCGCTCGCTTTATGAGTGACTAAGGACCCTAATATGCCCGATTCCCGCACACTCTGGACCGCCGTCGTTATCATCTGCATCGCCGTGTCGGTGTTCTTTAGCGTCAAAAAACGCACCACGTTTAAACGCCTGCAGCAGCTTATGGCCGCTAAGCAGTGGGACGAGTTCGATCGTTTGCTCGACGGCAAACTCACCAGCATGCTGTACCCGCGCTACAACCGCGACTACCTGCGCCTGAACTCCTATCTGCTGCGCGAGGACCACAAGCGCGCCGATGAGATGTTCGATTTGCTGCTGGGGCTCAATCTGCCCAAGATGCAGCGCGTCGACCTGGTCATTAAGGCCTTTAACTACTACGTTGGTCAGGAGGACCGCAAAAAGTCCAAGGAATTGCTGCGCGAGATCAAAGGCTTTGAGGGCGGCCAGGCCGAGGCAGTCGCGCACGAATGCCAGCTGATGTATGACACGATGATCCTCAAGCGCCACAACGACATTCCCGAGCTGGAGCGCATGCTCAAGGAGGCCGGCGACGACCCGGTCAAGCGCTGCCGCCTGGAGTATCTGCTGGCGCTGCAGTACCAAAACAAGGGCGACGAGGCCAAGTTCCAAGAGTTCCTCGAGAAGTCGGGCCAACACTCGATGGCCGTCAACGCGTAACGGACGGCTTGTGCTAGACTTCTAGTCTCACGGGGGCGTGGCGGAATTGGCATACGCAGGAGACTTAAAATCTCTCGCCGCAAGGATTGTGGGTTCGAGTCCCACCGCCCCTACCATATGGAGCTTTCGAGCCCGTGTTCCTCAGGGATGCGGGCTCGCTTCTTTTAGATGCCGGTGGGACTCGAACCCGCGAGGGGGCGAGCGTTAAGCGGACGCGCAGCGTCCGAAGCGAGCCGGCGAGGGCGCCGACAGGCGGCCGAAGCCGGTGCGTATTTGCGCAGCAAATGCGCGGACGTCCCACCGCCTCTACCATACGGAGCTTTCGAGCCCGTGTCCCCAAGGGATGCGGGCTCGTTTCTTTTACACGCCGGTGGGGCTCTAAGTTGCGGTGGAATAGTTCCTGTTTTGGCAGTTTACCAGCCCATTTAGGAACTATTCCACCGCAACTTAGGTTTGTGTTCCCACATTTTCCAATGGAAAAACGTGGCTGTCTCCTACATTTTCCGATGGAAAAACGTGGTTGTCTCCCACATTTTCCGATGGAAACTCCCAAATGGCCTTATACTAGCCGAGAGGGTTGAGAGGCAATATGCAGCGACAGCTTATGAGTGAACTTATCGCTTGGAAATCAAGGGCGAATCGCAAACCTCTCTTGCTTAAGGGGGCCCGCCAGACAGGTAAGACTTGGCTTCTTAACGAATTCGCAAGCCAGCAGTATCGAAACGTCATTCGTTTTGACTTTATGCTCGAGCCGAGCACACGCTCGCTGTTCGATGGGAACCTCGACCCCAAGCGCATCATCTCCCAGATAGAACTCCTACGTGGCCAAACCGTAACGCCGGAAGACACGCTCATCATCTTCGACGAGATCCAAGAAGCGCCACGCGGGATCACCTCGCTCAAGTACTTCAACGAGCTTGCGCCCGAATACCACATCGTAGCAGCCGGTTCCTATATGGGCCTCGCGCTCCGACGCGAAAACGAGTCATTTCCCGTCGGCAAAATCGACCAGCTCACCATGCGTCCCATGGGGTTTGCTGAGTTCGTTCGTGCCGTCGACGGCAACCCGCTCGCCGACGCCATCCTTGCCGCAGACATGAACCTTCTAGCAAACGTTACCGAAAAGCTCGAGCACTTGCTCAAGGAATACCTTGTTGTCGGCGGTATGCCCGAAGTTGTCTCCACTTTCGCCGAGACACGCGACTTCATCGAAGCCCGAAGGCTTCAACAGCAAATCATCGAGGCTTACGAATCCGATTTTGGCAAACATGCACCCGCCCGCATCGTCGAGCGCATGAGGTTGGTTTGGAAATCCCTTCCCGGCCAGCTTGCAAAGGAGAACAAGAAGTTTGTCTATGGCGCCCTTCGTCCCGGAGCGCGCGCACGCGATTTCGAGGAAAGCCTCCAGTGGCTCACGGACTACGGAATCGTTCATAAGGTGCCACGTGCTTCCGCTCTAAAGGCGCCGCTCTCGAGCTACGAAGACCTCTCGGGCTTCAAACTGTTCTGCATCGACACCGGCATCCTCGGAGCGCTCTCCGGTCTCTCTCCGGCCATCGTTCTTAACGGATCCGCTGTTTTTACCGAGTTCAAAGGTTCGCTGACCGAACAATACGTCGCGCAGGAGCTTTTGCTCCAGGACAAAACTCCCGCGTATTGGTCCTCTACCTCCGGCAATGCCGAAACCGACTTTGCCATCGACCATGCGGGAACCGTGCTTCCGCTTGAGGTCAAGGCGGCAGAGAACCTTAAAGCGAAGAGTCTGAAAGTAGCCTGCGAAAAATTCAAACTCGAGCGTTGCGTGAGGAGCTCCCTGGCGGCATAGAGACGAGGGCATGCTCATCAATATTCCGCTTTGGGAGATTGGGCAGATCGACAAGCTGGCATAGGCGCTGTGGGGACGCCCCGCAAGGACTGTCCCCAGGTGCCGGCTGTTGAGTTGCGGTGGAATAGGGACTGTTTGGTGCCTGAAAGGGCGATTTTAGTCCGTATTTCACCGCAACTTATTATTTAGAGGGCGCTGAGGCTGGGGGTCCAGCCGATGGTGGGGGTCGCGCCGTCGAGGGTCTCGTTGATGGTGGCGGCCATACCGGCGAGCAGGCTGTTCTCGCTTACGGTGAGCGTCTTGTAGCCGCCGGCTCGCATAAGCTCGCGAATCACCACGGCACCAGCCAAGATCACGCCCGCGCGTTTGGGCTGTACACCCGGTAGCGCGGCGATGCCTTCCGCGTCCAACACAGACATACGCTCGATAGCGGCCGAGACCTGCTCCAGCGACAGCTCGCGTAGGTGCACAAAGCTCGAATCGTACGGTTCCAGCTCGTGGACCAGAGCCACCAGCGTAGTCACCGTGCCGCCCACCGCGACTAAGCGTTCGGCGCGCTCAAAGTCGACAGGCAGGCCCTCAAAATAGGCGGCGAACTGATCGCCTGCCCACGCGGCAGCGGCAGCAAGTTCGCCATCCGCGGGCGGCAACGCGGAGAAAAAGCGCTCCGTCACGCGACGGCAACCGATGTCCAGCGAGCGCGTTCCCTCCAGCGCAAAGACGCTGCGCTCCGGAGCGTATACGCCCGTCGCGAGCTCCGTGGAGCCGCCGCCCGAATCCGCGACGATGATGCGCTCGCCGGCAAAGTCGTGCGCCACGCCAAAAAATGTCAGGCGCGCCTCGACCTCGCCCGGAATCACCTGTGGTTTGAGCCCCAACTCGCGCAGGCCGTCCAGCAGCAGCGCGGCATTGGACGCATCGCGCGCGGCACTCGTGCACGTGGTGCAGACGCACACGGCCCCAAAGGCACGGGCCTCGTCCACAAACATGCGGCACGCAGCGAGCACACGCTCGACAGCTGCCTCGCAAAAGCGCCCCGTCGCGTCCACGCCCTCGCCCAAGTCGGTGATCTCGGTATGCTTGGACGATTCCACGATCGCCCCGCCCTCGACCTGCGCTAGCACTAGTCGCGACGACACCGTTCCCAAGTCGATCGCGGCCACCTTATATCGTTTGCAATTTGTCATTGCGGGCTCCCCTCCGGGCGCTACTCGCCTACTCGCCGCTGGACGCGACCGTCTGACCCTCGACGCCGTTAAATCCAAACAGCATGTCGAGCGTCTGAATGTACCACGGCGCGTCCTTGCCGACTTCCTCAATCTCCTTGGCCACTTCGCTGGCCTTCTTGGCGTTTGAGGACTTTTTGCTCGACGACGAATCCGAATCCTCGTCCAGACCCTGTACTTCAATCCTCTTTTCGCCGGGCATCACCATGCCCAGTTCCCGTGCCCGATCCTTAATGCCCTCTTCCGAGAGCCACTTGTCAGTGTCTTTTTTCATCTCATCTCTGTATTGCTCGCGAATCTCGACCTGCTTGGCCAAGATGTCGTTCGAGCGTTTTGCAACGTACAGGTCGCGCACGGGGAAATACAGGCTCACGAGCGCCAGCGCCACCACGATACCGATAAACAGCGGACGCAGAGAGCCATGCGTAAAGTCATAGATTGCCTTGACCACCGCGTTGTCGTTGGCGTAATGCATAAAGTCCGAGCCCGAAAGACGGCTCGAGGGTCTGCTCGATTTGTCGTGTGCCTGAGTCGAGGGACGCGATGCATGCGACGAACGTGCCGGGCGCACTGGTCCATCTGCCAAAGTATTTGATTGGGCATTGGGGCGCGAGGTACTTGTCGGACGCTGCGCGGGGCGGTCGACGCCGGCGTAGGCGGACCCACCGAGCTGCACCGTGCGCGCACGGCGAGGCGACGGCTCGCGCGAACCGGCGGAATAGTACCTGTTGTCGTAAATCTGATCCATGTGCGCCTTGTGCGGTTGAGGTTTGTTTGCGCTAAGTCCTTTAGTTATAGCACGAGCGCCCGCACCGCCTTCGCCAGCCTTTGCTCGACATAAAAAAGGCGCTGAGCCGTATGGCCCAGCGCCCATGGCGCTTTGCAGCATCCAGTCAAGGCGGGACGGAACCGAGTCAGCCTCCCCCTCGCCAAATTCGCCCGTTTAGCGAATGTTGTAGAACGCGGCCTTGCCGGCGTAGCGCGCGCTGCCCTCGAGCTCGTCCTCGATGCGAATGAGCTGGTTGTACTTGGCGATACGGTCGCTGCGGCACGGGGCGCCCGACTTGATCTGGCCGGCATTGACGCCCACGACCAGGTCGGCGATCGTGGAATCCTCGGTCTCGCCGGAGCGGTGGCTCACGATGCAAGCATAACCGGCCTCCTTGGCAGTCTCGATGGCCTCGAGCGACTCGGTGAGTGTGCCGATCTGGTTGACCTTGACCAGGATCGCGTTGGCGGCACCCAGCTCGATGCCCTTCTTGAGGCGCTCGGTGTTGGTGACGAACAGGTCGTCGCCCACCAGCTGCACCTTGTTGCCAATGCGACGGGTAAGCTCGACCCAGCCGTCCCAGTCCTCCTCGGCCATGCCGTCCTCGATGGAAATGATGGGATAGGTGTCGACGAGCTTCTCCCAGTAATCAACCATCTGGGCGCTCGTGTACTCCACGCCCTCGCCCTTGAGCTCGTACATACCGCTCTCGGCGTTGTAGAACTCGGTGGACGCCGGATCCATGGCGTACATGAAGTCGACGCCGGGCTTAAAGCCGGCCTTCTCCACGGCCTTGGTGATGTACTCGAACGGCTCGGCATTGGTCTTGAGGTTGGGGGCAAAGCCGCCCTCGTCGCCCACGCCGCCGCCCAGGCCGGCCTCGTGCAGCACGCCCTTGAGGGTGTGGTAGACCTCGGCGCACCAACGCAGGCCCTCTGCAAAGCTCGGAGCGCCCACCGGCATGATCATGAACTCCTGGAAGTCAACGTTGTTGTCGGCATGCACGCCGCCGTTGAGGATGTTCATCATGGGCGTGGGCAGCAGGTGGGCGTTGACACCGCCCAGGTACTGGTACAGCGACAGGCCCGCCGACTCGGCAGCGGCGCGGGCAACAGCCAGCGACACGCCCAGGATGGCGTTGGCACCGAGCTTGGTCTTGTTGGGGGTACCGTCCGCGGCAATCAGCGCAGCATCGACGGCGCGCTGGTCGAAGGCATCGAGGCCCACGACGGCGTTAGCGCACTCATTGTTGACGTGCTCGACGGCCTGCGAGACGCCCTTGCCCAGGTAGCGACCCTTGTCGCCATCGCGCAGTTCGCAAGCTTCGAAAGCACCGGTCGAAGCGCCCGAAGGCACCATCGCGCGGCCGAAGCTGCCGTCCTCGAGCACGACCTCGACCTCGACGGTGGGGTTGCCGCGGCTGTCGAGCACCTCACGACCGTAGACGCCCAAAATGTCACTCATGTTGTCTCCCTCTCACTTGGAAACGGGTTGAATGCTTGGCGACACGGCATTGCGCCAATGTGGCGCTTTGGTTTGCAAGTTAGCCATGTCGCACTTTTTGCATTATGCCCTAAGTTAGCCGAGGGATACACTTGATTTTCGAAAAATTTAGCGGGAACGATGAGGCGTGTCAGCCCGTCGTTCCCGCAGTCTTACTCCTCCGCCTTTGCGGCATCCCACAGGTCGTTGAGACCGTGGGTCGAAAGCTCGGCCAGACCCACGTTGGCGTCAGCCGCCATCCGCTCCATTGCAGCCCAACGGCGACGAAACTTTGCCGTGCTGGCACGAAGGGCGCTCTCGGCGTCAATGCCCTCCTTGCGCGCGACGTTGATCAAGGCAAAGAGCAGGTCGCCGAACTCCATTTCGCGCTCGGGCGAGCCAGGGGCCTCGGCCTCAAACTCGGCACGCTCCTCGGCGACCTCGTCCCACACATCCTGGACCGTCTCCCACTCAAAGCCCACGGCAGCCGCCTTGCGCGACACCTTCTGGGCCTGCATCAGCGCCGGCAGATGCGTGGGCACGCCGTCGAGCAGGCCCTCGGGCGCAGCCTCGCCTGCCGCCACGGCCTTGTCCTTGGCAGCCTTCTCGGCAAGCTTAACCTCGTCCCAAATCTTGAGCACCTCATCGGAGCTCTCGGCATCCGCATCGCCAAACACGTGCGGGTGGCGACGGATGAGCTTGGCGTCGATATCGCGCGCCACGTCGGCCAGTGTAAACTCGCCGGCGTCGGCCGCAATCTGCGCATGCAGCACTACCTGCATGAGCACGTCACCCAGCTCCTCGCGCAGATGCGCGGCATCGTCGCCCTCGATGCAGTCGAGCGCCTCGTAGGCCTCCTCGATCATGTTCTTGCCAATGCTGCGGTACGTCTGCTCGCGGTCCCACGGACAGCCGTCGGGCTGACGCAAGCGCCAGACGGTCTGCACCAGATGTTGTAGCTCGGCCGACGCGTCGACCAGCGTGGACAGATCGCGCGAGCCCTCGGCATTTTGCTGAGCCATGTGCTCTGCCATGGTTACTCCTCCTCCAGGATCACATGGCGGAACGCGCCGTCCTCGTAGATGCCGTAGCTGTGCGTGCCGTCCTTGGGAATGCTCACGCTACCGGGGTTGAAGAGCCACAGGCCCGGGTGCGCGGCGCTTTCCTCGTTGACCTTGATGTGCGTGTGACCGTAGACGAGCGCGGAGCCCTCGGGCAGCGCGGGCGCGTGGTCGACGCTGTTGTGCATGCCGGCGCCAAAGACGTGGCCGTGCGTCAGGAACAGCTCGCGGCCGGTCTCGTCGAACAGCGTGGCGTAGTCGGCCATGACGGGGAAGTCGAGCACCATCTGGTCGACCTCGGCGTCACAGTTGCCGCGCACCGCGATGATGCGGTCGGCCAGGGCGTTGAGCAGCGGGATTACGCGCTTGGGGGCGTAATCGCGTGGCAGGTCGTTGCGCGGGCCGTGGTAGAGCAGGTCGCCCAGCAGCACGATGCGGTCAGGCTGCTCGGACTCGATGGCGGCGCAGAGGCGCTCGGTCCAATATGCCGAGCCGTGGATATCGGAGGCGATGAGGTATTTCATGGTGGTCCTTTCGGTGGGGTTAATAGGATTGGTGCGGCGCGTCGTTGGCCTGTGTCACTCAAATCGCAGTGCCGCGCTCTGAGCCGCCTGCATCACGCGCTGGAGCGGCACATTATGCTCGCGAGCGAGACGGGCGCAGTCCTCGTACTCGGGCGCTGCACGCTCGCTGCCGTCGGGCAGGGTGGCCACCTTGACGGACACCTCGCCCCATGGCGTCGTCACCTGCTCAAAGCGGCGTGGCAGGCAAACGCGTTCCATGACCTGGCGACGAATGCCGTTGGTCGTGGTTTCCAAAAAGATAATCGTCTGCAGGCGCTCTATATCCTCGTGCGAGCAGATCACCTGCAGCTGCCAGCCGGGGCGTCCTTTTTTGCAATAGAGCGGCAGCCAGTGCACCTCGCGGGCGCCTGCCCCGCGCAGACGGTCGGCGGCGTAGGCAAGCACCTCGGGCGACGCGTCATCAATATCGCATTCCAGCTTGACGATAGTTTCGGGCGCATCGGTCTCGCGGGACAGCGGGGATTTGCTATCGCATTGCATACGGTCCGGATCCTTTCCGCACGGGCTCGTTTTGTTCACCCAAACGCTAGCACATCGCAGGCGGCGCAGGGGCGGCGTCATGGGATAGGTGCGACTTTTGCTGGGCGCAAGTGCTGGCGCGCTCCAACGCCGGCCCGCTCCACTCAAACGTGTACGTCAGCCTCCAAACATGTCATTTTTTGCAGCTTTTGGAGGCTGATGTACATGTTTTGAGAGCGCAAGCGAGGCCGCACCGCGCGCCGCACAGCCTTTCCAATCGATTTCGACCCCTGGCGTGCCCGGCGTGTTGAAAGCTGCGCCATTACAATGGAGCGGATTCGCTTGACGCAAAGGAGCTGCCATGTCTGCTTGCCCGATGGTCGATTGCCATACCCACACCTCGTTTTCGGACGGACATGCCTCGTTTGAGGACAACGTTCGCGCCGCTGCTGCGGCCGGTTGCCACGTCATGGTCTCGACCGACCATCTCACCCTGCCCGCCAGCATGGACGCCAACTGCGAAGTGCAGGTTGTCGAGGGCGACCTGCCGGCACATCGTCTGGCCTTTGAGGACGCCCGCAAACTCGCCGCGCAGATTGCGCCGGAGCTCGAGCTTATCTATGGCTTTGAATGCGATTGGTACGAGGGCTGCGAGCCTTTGGTTGAGCGCTGGTCCAAAGGCGCCGTGGTGCGCCTGGGTAGCGTGCATTGGATTGGTAACCCGGGCGATATTGCGGCAGGCGCCGCGGGCACGGCGGGAACGGAGGACGTCGCTCGTCCCGATACGCCCGATTCCCTTTGCGGTTGGATCGACGACGACACCAACCTGCATGTTTGGGAAAACTTAGGTGTGCGCGGCGTGTGGGAGCGCTACGTCGACGACTGGTGCCGCGCTTGCGAGAGCTCGCTCAACTTTGACGTGATGGCCCACCCCGACCTGGTCATGCGTTTTTCGAAGGAAGGCTTTGCGCCCGATTTTGACCCCGAGCCGCTCTGGGAGCAGATGGCCGAATGCGCCCACGATACGGGTCGCCGCGTTGAGGTCTCGACCGCCGCACCCCGCAAGGGCCTCGACGACTACTATCCCGCGACCGGGCTGTTGCGTTGCTTCGCCCACGCCGAGGTACCGATTACCTTTGGCTCGGACGCGCACCGCGCCTGCGACATCTGCTGGAACATCCGCGAGGCCCAGGCCCACGCCTACGACTGCGGTTATCGAACCTTCGATATCCCCCACCCCACCGGCGAATGGGAGTCCATGCCCCTCTTCTAACCCATCCCCTTCATCAGTTGCGGTGAAATAGGGATTGTTTGGCCTGATGAAGTGCTTAAGCAGTCCCTATTTCACCGCAACTTCCATGAGTCCGTTGCGCCGGCAAAGACCGTCCCAAACGACTAGTCGTTTAAGAACGTCCCCAATGACTAGTGGCGGCGGGCGTTGAGTTCGCCGGCTAGCTCGTCGAGGGTGATGCCGTAGCGCTCGAGCGTCACGAGCAGGTGGTAGACCAGGTCGCCGGCCTCGTAGCGGATGTGATCGTGATCGTTATCCTTGCAGGCCATGATCACCTCGCTTGCCTCCTCGGCAAGCTTCTTGAGCAGCTCGTCCTCGACGTCGGTCAGCAGACGCGCGGTATAGCTCTCTTGCGGCGATGCATCACGACGACCGTGAATCACCTCGGCCAGATCTGTCAGCGTCTCACCGATATTTCCATCCTGAACATTCGCGGTGCGCACACCCATGGTTCAATCCTTTCTGGTTGGCCGAGCGTCTAATCGAGCGCCCGCCCTACGCGAGTTTCTTAAAGAAGCAGGTACGGTTGCCGGTATGACAAGCCGGACCCGGCGAGTCGACCTTGACCAGCAGCGTATCGCTATCGCAGTCGGACCAGAGCTCCTTGACCTCCTGCATATTGCCGCTCGTCGCGCCCTTGTTCCAGAGCTCCTGGCGACTGCGGCTCCAAAACCACGTGGTGCCGGTCTTGAGCGTCAGCCCCACCGACTCTTCGTTCATCCAAGCAACCATAAGCACCTCGCCGGTGTCATACTGCTGAACCACGCAAGGAATCAGCCCGCGGGCGTCGTATTTGAGCTCGGACGCAGTTGTCACTTGCTCCATTTAAAAATCCAATCTCACGGGAATGCCCTGCGACGCCATATACTCCTTCACCTGGCGAATGCTGAAGGTTCCAAAGTGAAAGACGCTTGCCGCCAACACGGCATCGGCCTCGCCCTCAATCACACCCTCGGCGAAATGCTCGAGCGTGCCCACGCCGCCGCTCGCAATCACCGGAATCGGCACCGCGCGGGCCACGGCGCGGGTGAGCGCCAGGTCAAAGCCGGCCTTGGTGCCGTCGCGATCCATACTGGTCAGTAGGATCTCGCCGGCACCGCGACGAGCCGCCTCCTCGGCCCACGCCACCGCGTCGATACCCGTGGCGTTACGACCGCCCGCGGTAAAGACCTCCCACTTGTCGGCACCCGGCTCTCCGGGCAAACCAACACGCTTGGCATCGATCGCCACGACCACGGCCTGGCTGCCAAACGCCGCGGCGGCCTGGCTGATCAACGACGGGTCGCGCACGGCGGCAGAGTTAAGCGACACCTTGTCGGCGCCGGCGGCAACCATGGTCCGCATGCCCGCCAAGTCGCGAAAGCCGCCGCCCACGGTATAGGGAATGGCCAGCTCCTCAGCAGCATGCGCCGCCATCTCGATAGTCGTCGCACGGTTGTCGCTTGTGGCGGTAATGTCCAGGAAGACGACCTCGTCCGCACCCTCGCGGTCGTAGGCGCGGGCCAGCTCCACCGGGTCGCCAGCATCGCGCAGGCTCACAAAGTTGACGCCCTTGACCACGCGGCCGTCCTTAACATCCAGGCAGGGAATCACGCGTTTGGTAAGCATGGGCTACTCCTCCCCTCGGACGGCGTCCAGTGCCTGGGCCAACGTAAAGTTGCCCTCGTAGAGCGCGCGACCGGTAATGGCACCTTCAATCGCGTCCTCACCCACCGCGGCCAGTGCGCGGATGTCGTCGAGCGTCGAGATGCCGCCCGACGCCACGACGGGAAAGCCCGCGACCTCGGCCACGTGGCGATACGTCGCCACGTCGATGCCCGTCTGCATGCCGTCGCGCGCGATGTCGGTGTACACCAGGTGCTTGAAGCCCAGCTCGGTGAGCTGTGCCACGGCATCGTCGAGTGACACGCCCGCGCCATCACGCCAGCCGTTCACCTTGACCTGACCGTCGCGCGCGGCGATGTCTGCCACCAGCAACTCACCAAAGCCTTGGGCCGCCACCTCGGCAAAACCCGGCTCGGTCACGAGCACCGTGCCCAGTGCGATGCGACGCGCGCCGTAGCCGGCCAGCTCGTCGATGCGTGCAAGCGAGCGAACGCCGCCGCCCACGTCCACAGACAGACCGTCGATGCCGCAGATGCCCTTAATCGCCGCCGAGTTGGCAGCGCACGTGTCCTCGTCCTCGCCAAAGGCAGCAGACAGGTCGACGACGTGCACCCAGCTCGCACCCTGCTCGGCAAATGAGCGGGCGACTGCCACGGGGTCGTCGGAATATACCTTGCAGCGGCTGCGGTCACCGCGCTCCAGGCGCACGACCTTGCCGCCGATCAGATCGATTGCGGGAAACAGGATCATCGGCCGGCCTCCTCGACGATGTTGACGAAGTTCTTAAGGATGCGCTGACCCAGCGCGGAGGATTTCTCGGGATGGAACTGGCAGCCCCACACGTTGCCGTGACGCACGATGCACGGGAAGCTCCGCGTATAGTGCGTGCGCGCCAGCACATCGGCGGCATCGGCATCGTCGGCCACCGCGTAGCTGTGGGTGAAGTACATATTGGCGCCCTCGGCAAAACCGGCGAGCAGCGGATCGGCCGCACCGGCAGGCGTCATGTGCACCTGGTCCCACCCCACGTGCGGCACCTTCAGGCGGCTCGACTCCAGACGCGCGCACGAACCGCGCATAATACCCAGGCCATCGACCCAGGGGCCACCGGCCTGCTCGGAGGTGTTGCCGTCGGCAACCGTGCCTTCGTCCGCAGGCACGCCCTCGTTGCCGCGCTCAAAAAATAATTGAAGGCCCAGGCAGATGCCGAGCAGCGGAGTTCCGGTGGCAACGGCGTCGAGCACCGCGTCCGCCTCGCCGCTTTGGCGCATAAAGGCAATCGCGTCATAAAACGCGCCCACGCCCGGGATGACCAGGCCGTCGGCGTTGCGGATCTGCTCCGGATCGTCCGACGTGCAGGCGGCACCGGCGCGCGCAAGCCCGCGCGCAACGCTCGACAAGTTGCCCTTGTGGTAGTCGACCACCACGATCTTCGGTTCGCCCACGCGACCCCTCCCTTATCTCATCGTCCAAAACCACCACAAAGGGGACAGGCACCTTCGTAGTGGTTTTTGCCTTTGTTGCGGTTACAGTGAACCCTTGGTGCTGGGGATGCCTTGCACGCGGGGATCGAGCTCGCAGGCGCGGCGCATCGTGCGGCCCACGGCCTTAAAGGCGGCCTCGATAATGTGATGCGAGTTGCCGCCTGCCAGCTCGCGCACGTGCAACGTGAGTTTGGCATCGCGCGCAAAGGCATAGAAGAACTCGACGGCCAGCTCGGTATCGAAGCTGCCCACGCGCTCAGTCGGCACGGGCAGCTCGCAGTAGGCCTGCCCGCGGCCCGAAATATCAACAGCAGCCATCACAAGCGTCTCGTCCATGGCGATCGCCGCGTCGGCAAAGCGCGTAATGCCCGCCTTGTCGCCCAGCGCCTGGCAAAACGCCTCGCCCAGCACAATGCCCGTGTCCTCGACGGTATGATGCGCATCGACCTCGACGTCGCCCACCGCGTGCACCGTCAAATCGAACAGGCCATGGCGGCCAAAAGCGTTGAGCATGTGGTCGAAAAACGGTACGCCGGTCGAGATATCACACACGCCGCATCCGTCCAGGTCGAGCTTTACGACAATGTCGGTCTCCCCCGTCTTGCGGGTCACCTCGGCATAGCGGTCCATCTACATCTCCTCCTTCACCAGCGCGGCAAACGCGGCCAGCACCTCGTCGTTTTCCTGCGGGGTGCCTACGGTAATGCGCAGACAGTCCGCGAGCCCCGGCGCGTAACTAAAGTCGCGCACCAAAATTGAATACTCGTCGCGCAGACGCTCGCGCACGCGCGTGGCATGCGGTGTGCGCACAAGCACAAAGTTCGTCGCGCTCGGCCACGCCTCCACGGGCAGACCCTCGGCAGCCATTGCGCGCAGGGCACACAACTCGCGCTCGCGCTCGGATGCGACCTGTGCCACCACGGGCGCGTACGCATCGCGGGCACGCACGCAGGCAAGCGCCGCCGCCTGGCTCAACACGTTGACCGAATAGATCTGGCGAATCGCCGCGAACACGTCGATGACCTCGGGCGCCGCGATCACATAGCCCAGGCGCGTGCCGGCGGCGCCGAACGCCTTGGACAGTGTATGTAGAATCGCCAGGTTGGGATGCTCGGCGATAAGCCCCTGCGCCGTGGTGGCCGCGCCAAACGAATCGTCGGCAAACTCCACGTAGGCCTCGTCGACCATCACCATGCCGGGGCAGGCATCGCACAGAGCCGCAACAAAGTCGAGCGGCGCCACGTCACCCGTGGGATTGTTGGGCGAGGTCACGATCGCCAGATTGCACTCGGGAGCCGCCGCAAGCACCGCCGCCTGGTCGAGCTCGAAGGTCGCCGGGTCGCGCCACACGTCGCGCACCTCGGTCTGGCACAGCGACGCAAAGAACGCATACTCGCTAAAGCACGGCGGGCAGTTGAGCAGGGTCCGCCCCGCGCCGCCAAACGCCAGCAAGTAGTTATAGAGCAGCTCGTCACCGCCGTTGCCCACGCAGATATTCTCGCGCGTCACGCCATGCCAAGCAGCAAGCTCATCGCGCAGGTCGTTGGACATGGGGTCGGGATAACGGTTGAGCGGCGTGGCAGCCAGGGCTGCATCAATCGCCTCGCGCACGCCGGCCGGCACGGGATAGGTGTTCTCGTTGGCCGAAAGGTTGATGCGCGTGGGCGTAAAGTTGGGATCATAGGGCTCAATGCCGGCCAGGTAGGGCTGGACGAGCTCCTTCATGCGCGGCGTGAGTTCGGCCATGTTAGGCCTCCTCGCCGGTCGCGCCAACGCCATCCGCGCCCGCAGCCGCCAGGTCAACGCCCTCGGCAACCGTCGCCACGGCGTCACCCGGCCAAGCGACCTTGGTCAGGTCGGCCGCAGCCAGTGACTCGGCACTCACGGCATCCTCGCCCTGCTCCAGCACGCGACGACGCAGGGCAGCAGAAAGCGCGTGCGCCCACAGGCCCTCGGCCTCGGCTAGACGCTGTGTGGCGGGAGCGTCAGAGAGCAGGCCCTCGGGCGTATAGCAAATGACGCTCGAGCGCTTAACGAACTCTTCGACCGAAAGCGGGTTGGAGAACATGGCCGTGCCGCCGGTTGGCAGCGTGTGGTTGGGACCGGCAACATAATCGCCGAGCGGCTCGGAGCTCCAAGCGCCCACAAAGATGGCGCCGGCGTTGCGAATGCCGCCGAGCAGGCCCATCGCGTCCTTGCAGTGCAGCTCCAAGTGCTCGGGCGCCACGGTATTCACCGCCTCGACGGCGGCAGCCATGTCGGCGGCCACCACGATGGTGCCCTCATTGTCGAGCGAAGCACGCGTGATCTCGGCACGCGGCGACTGCGCCACCAGGATATCGATGCCTGCCTCGACCTCGCGCGCAAACTGCTCGTCGCAGGTCACCAGATAGCAGGCTGCCAGCGGATCGTGCTCGGCCTGAGCCATCAGGTCGGCCGCGACCACCATGGGCTTGGCCGTGGCATCGGCCAGCACGCAGACTTCGGAGGGGCCAGCGACCATGTCGATACCCACGTCGCCCGAGACAATCTGCTTGGCCGCAGCGACAAAGGCGTTGCCCGGGCCGGTGATCTTGTCGACGCGCGGAATAGTCTCGGTGCCGTACGCCAGCGCGGCCACGGCCTGAGCGCCACCCACCATATAGATCTCGTCCACGCCGCCGAGCTTTGCCGCGGCGAGCGTATACGGGCTGATCAGGCCATCTTTCTGCGGCGGGGTCACCATGACCACGCGCTTGACGCCGGCAACCTTGGCGGGAATGGCATTCATGAGCACCGTGGAGGGATACTGCGCGCGACCGCCCGGCACGTAGATGCCGGCCGCCGCGAGCGGGGTCACCTTAACGCCGAGCATCGTGCCGTCCGCACGCGTGGTAAACCAGCTCTGCTCGACCTCGCGCTGGTGGAACTCACGAATCTGGCGTGCAGCCTTTTCGAGCGCCGCGGCAAAAGCGGGATCGAGGCCTTCGAGCGCGGCATCGATCTGCTCTTGCGGCAGACGGAAGCTCTGCAGCTCAACACCGTCAAAACGCTGACAGTAATCGCGCACCGCGGCATCGCCGTTGGCGCGCACGTCGGCCACGATATCGCGGGCGGCGTCGACGATGTTTTGCGGCAGCACACCCTTGCGGTTGAGCTGGTTGGTAACGAGGCGCTCACCGGGAGCAAGCTTGATGGTCTTCATATCGGTATCCCCTATCGGTCGAGGTTGTGTTCGAAAAACGAGAGGCCGGGCGGCGGCGCCAATCGGCCCGCAGCCCAGACGTTGGGACGCCCGTGCGTGCTCGCGCTATTGTGCCGAGCCCGCAACGGGCTCAAAATGCTTGTCCTTCACGGCCGCCGCCAGGCGATCGGCCAAGTTGCGCACGCGCGGGTCCAGGCGCGCGGCACCCGGGTTGACGAAGAATCGCGCCGTGCAGTCCATAATGCGACCGGTAATAACCAGGTCGTTATCGCGCAGCGTGGCGCCCGTGGCGGTGATGTCCACGATACGGTCGGTCATACCGACAATGGGGCCCAACTCGACGTTACCGTGCAGCGAAACGATGTCGGCGTTCACGCCGCGCTCGGCATACCAGGCGCTCGCGATGCGCGGATACTTGGTGGCCACGCGAAGCGACCCACGGCGGGCATAGTTGCGCTCGGCCTGGCCGGCGCGCCACGCGGGCTCCGCCTCGATAAACGTGCACAGGCCGTAGCCCAGGTCGACCAGCTGCAGCAGGTTGAGGTCTGCCTCGATAAGCGAGTCCCAACCGCAGATGCCGCAGTCGGCACCGCCACAGCCCACAAAAGCGGGCGCGTCGCTGGGACGCACGATGACAAACTCGATATCGCCAACCGCACCCTCGCCGGCACGCGTGTCGCGGCCGCGCACGATGAGGTGACGGCCGGGGTCACGCAGCTCAGAGACGTCCAGACCTGCGGCCTCGAGCACGTCGAGCGTGTCGACCTTGAGCGAGCCCTTGGGCACGGCAATGCGCAGCGGACCCTCGACGCCACGGCCCACGGCATGGTCACCATCGGAAGCAGCGTCCTCGGCCGAGGTGTGCGCGGCCTCCAGACGCTCGAGCGAAAAGGCGAAGCCCGCCGCCGGCACCTCGATGCCGCCGCCAAATGCACCGGTAAAGATGGAGTCGTAGCGTCCGCCCGAGCCAACCGGATCGGGCAGGCCGCCGGCATAGGCCTTAAAGACCAGGCCCGTGTAGTAATCAAACGAGTTCATGATGGAGAAGTCGAAAGACAGCACCTGGGCATCCTCGGGAGCCAGGCCCTCGACCAGGGCACGCAGCTCGCGCGTAAGCGGCGCGACAATGCCCGCCGCCGCCAGCAGCGCGTCGACGCGGTCGAGCACCTCGGCACCACCGTGCAGGCGCGGCAGCTCGCTAATGGCGACCTTAACGGCCTCGGACTCGGCGCTTTTCGCCACGCGGGCATCGAGGCCCACAAAGTCGTTGGCGTGCACGCAGCGCAGAGCCTCGGCAGCCAGCTCGCGATCCTCGCACGCCGCGAGCAGCTCCTTAAACGGGCGCACGCTACCTGCGATAATGCGCGCATCGGGCAGCGCCAACTTGCGAACGGCCTCGGCCACCAGCGAGACGATCTCGACATCGCCCGCGGTATCGCCCGCGCCGATGAGCTCAAAACCCAGCTGGGTAAATTGACGCGAACCGCCGGCATTGCGCTGGCATTCGCGAACCACCGGCGCCTCATAGCGCAGGCGCAGCGGCAAGTCGGCCGCGCGCATGCGGGTCGAGACCAAACGCACGATCGGCAACGTATTGTCGGGACGAACCACCAACAAGCGGCCGTCATCGTCAAAAAGCTTAAACGGCGTGTCCGCGATACGGCCGCCCTCCTCGAGCGAGCCCTTGTCCTCGAGCAGCGGCGTCTCAACCGGCAGATAATGATGCTCCCTAAAGCAGCCCTTCACCGTCAGCGCGATCTCCTCGCGCGCCTGAGCCTCCTCGGGCAATATGTCCCGGAATCCCCACGGTGTGGCCGTCATCTGGTGAGCCTCCTCATGCTGTGTTGCATACAGAACAAACGACCGGCATAGCTCCGCCGGTCTTTTGGGTACTTTAGCATACTAGAGTGCTTGCGGGGAAAATCCTTGTCCGCAGCTCACACCGTATTCATTTGGAAACATAGGGGCAGACGCTCAGCTAAATCTGACGATTATCTAGGCCAACCAGAAACCATATCCCGTTTTTCGTCTAAAAACTGGGATGCAGTTTCCGCTGAGGACCTTTTCCGAACTGCTTCTGCAGCGGCTGTTTTGGCTCCGGGACCGCGTCAATCGCATATCTTTATGGCGCCTTTATCCTACACATGTTGAATAACTACCAAATGTGGAATATAACAAAGAGCAAAACATAGGCTGAGCGTTATGGAGGATTGAGGTTGAAAGAGAAGCTATTTCGATGGGTCGTGAAGCACCGCAAACCCATCATCGCGTTCTATGCGGTGGCAGCACTGGTATGCCTGTTCCTGCGCCAGTTTGTAGGCGTTAACTACGACATTACGAGCTATCTGCCCGACGAAGCGGCGTCGACCGTCGCTCTGAATACCATGGGTGATGAGTTTGAGGGTGACATTCCCAACTGTCGCGTTATGGTGCCCAATGTCTCGATCGCTCAGGCGCTCAAATACAAGGACAAAATCAAAAAGGTCGACGGCGTCGAGGAGGTCCTATGGCTTGACGACGCGGCAGATATCGATCAGCCGCTTGCCACGCAAGACAAAGACACCGTTGAGACCTATTACAAAAAGAACAACGCCCTGTTTACGGTGACGGTTAATTCCGAAAAGGAGATCGAGGCAACCGACGCTATTCGAGATATCGTGGGCGACGAGGGCGCCATTACGGGCTCGGCCATGTCTAACGCGCTCGCCACCACATCGACCGAGCAGCAGATCAGCATTATCACGGTCGCTGTCATAGCGATTATCTTCGTGATTCTGGTCATCACGACTACCAGCTGGGCCGAACCCATCCTGGTGCTGCTGGGCCTGGGCGTCTCGGTGTTTATCAACTGGGGCACCAACCTCATCTTTGGCGAGATTAGCTTTGTCACCAACTCTGCGGGCTCCATTTTGCAGGTTGCCATCGCGCTGGACTTCTCGGTCTTTTCGCTGCACCGCTTTAACGAGGAGCGTGGCCGCCACGGCAGCGTTGCCGAAGACATGGTGCAGTCGTGCTGTCTGTCCTCGGTCGCCGTGTTTTCGAGCGGTTGCACGGTCTGCATCGGCTTTATCGCGCTTGCCGCCATGCAGTTTAAGATCGGCCCCGACCTTGGTCTTGCCCTTGCAAAGGGTATCGCCATCAGCCTGGTATCGGTCTTTACCTTTGTTCCTTCGATGTTCGTTCAGTTCGATGGCTTTGTGCAAAAATCGCAGCACAGGCCCTTTGTCCCGCCGCTGGGTAAGTTCGCCCGTCTGGTGCTCAAGGTCTGTATCCCCGCTGCCGTCGTGATCCTCGCCGTGGTTTACCCTGCGCGTGTGGCATCGACCTCCAGCGATATCACGTACTACTACGGCACTTCGCACATTTTTGGTTCGGATACGCGGCTTGGTCAGGATATGGACAAGGTCAAGGAGGTCTTTGGCAACTCCGATACCTACGTTGTGCTCGTTCCCCGTGGAGAGGTGAGCGAGGAGCAGGCACTCTCCAATGAGCTCAAGGCGCTCCCCGAGGTCAAGTCCATCCAGAGCTATGTTGACGTTGCGAGTCCCTATATCCCCACGGACATGGCCGAAAAGGACACGCTCGATCTGGTGGAGGGAGAGCACTACAGCCGTTTGGTGCTCACGGTTACCGCGCCCTACGAGGGTCCGAGTACATTTAAGCTGGTCAAGAAGATTCGTTGTATCGCGGACAAACATTATCCGGGTAAGGCAATGCTCGCCGGCGAGGGCGTGAGCACCACCGACCTTAAGGACACCATCACCGTCGATAAGGGCAAGGTCGACCTCATCGCCGTCGTGGCCGTGTTCGCGGTCTTGCTGCTGGCCACCAAGTCGCTGAGCCTGCCGATCATCTTGGTGCTCGTGATTGAGACCTCGATCTGGGTCAACTTTGCTGCACCGCTCTACACCGGTATGCACGAGTTCTTCCTCGCCTACTTAATTGTGAGCTCCATCCAGCTGGGCGTTGCCGTCGACTACGGCATCCTGATTGCTGACCGCTATCGTGAGGACCGCGTGACCATGCATAAGCGCGAAGCGCTACTCGAGACCATGGAAGCTTGCACGATTCCTGTTTTGACCTCTGGATCGGTTCTGCTAATCAGTGGCTTCCTGATCCATGCGATCTCGAGCCACGGCGTGCTCAAGCAGATCGGCTGGTTCCTGGGCGTCGGCGTGAGCATCTCCCTAGTCGCCGTACTCTTTGCGCTGCCGGGTTTCCTGTATGTGCTCGATGGCCTCATCGGCAAGACCACGCTCAAAGCTCATTTTTTGCCCAAGGATGCCCAGGATCCGGTTTCGGATACCACCGAGGCATCGGCTGCGGACGGCTCCGCTCAGTAACGTTTTACAAAGCAGTTGGAAGGAATACCGCAATGCATACCCATACCACTGATACCGCTTCGAAAGAGCTCAAAGCCCAACGCGATCTTGTACGTCGTCCCCATAAGCGCATCGCTGCGCTCGCTCTTGCCGCCGGTCTGACCGTGGCCCTTACCGTTCCCGGTGCCGTTGTGTTCGCCGACGGCATAGGGTCGACGAGCGCTGCCTCGGCTACGAGTGAACAGATGGCGACGGACTCCGATAACAGCACGCCGGGATATAAGAAAAACCAGGTCGTATACGTCAAAACCGATGCCGACGGCAATCGCACGGGTGTTTACGTGGTCAATAGCTTCGAGGCCAATAAGGGCGTCAAGATCGACGATGCCGGCACCTATAACAAAGTGACCAACCTATCGACGACTCAAAAACTAACGGACGACAGCGGGTCGGTTGCCGTTACGGGCAAGGGAGTGCAGGACTTTGTCTACCAGGGCGATCTGGACAAGAACACTCAGATGCCGTGGAACGTCACCGTGGCATACCAGCTCGATGGCCGCGATATCGACGCCAAGGATTTGGCGGGCAAGAGCGGCAAGCTCACCATGAAGCTCAAGGTCGAAAAGAATGACGACTATACCGGTGGCGATTATGCCGATAACTACCTGGTTCAGATTACCGGTCAGCTTAAGGATGCCGAGGCACACGATATTGAGGCTGAGGGCGCCACGGTTGCTGCCAACGGCTCCAACACGCAGCTTACCTACATGGTGATTCCCGGCAGCACCGGAGACTACACCATTACGACCGATGTTGAGGATTTTGAGTTTGATGGCTGGCAGATTGTCGGCGTGCCGCTGAATCTTGCCATCGATGTGGACTCGAGCAGCATGGATACGAGCCAGCTCGTGGAGCTCTCCAACGGTATTGCTACGGCCAATAGCGGTGCTGGCCAGGTTGCCGACGGTGCCAAGACGCTCGCGGCCTCGCTTGCCACGGCCAATACCGGTGCCGGCACGCTGTGCAGTGGCGCCGCTGCGCTCGCGGCGGGTACGAGTCAGCTCAACGCGCAGGTCCCCACGCTGGTCGAAGGCGTGAGCAACCTTAATGCCGGTGCCGAGGGGGTTAATGCCGGTGCCGTGCAGCTTAAGGGCGGTGCGTCCGATCTTTCGGCGGGCCTTTCCAAGCTGCAGGGGAGCGCACAGCAGATCTCGGGCGGCATAAGTGGAATTGCCGCTGGGTCCGATACGTACGTCGACGCGCTGACGCTGGGCAAGCAGGCTCAGGAGGCAAACCTTGCCAAGGCGCAGGCTGCGGCTAAGGCGGCCCAGGACGCTGTGACCGCTACGTCGGGCAACGCCTACAGCGCGCTGTACGGGCCGCAGGGTCTTACGGCGGCGCTCAGCGGCGAGGGGCAGTACCTTGCCGGTGCACAGCAGGCGCTCGGCGAGGCAAAGCAGGCCGCGAGCGCCATGGGCAACGATGCGGCAAAGGCTAACGCCGAGAGCGCAAAGGCTGGCGCCGAGAGCACCGTTGCATCTATTGCCGCTGCCAAGGCGGCGGTCGCCGATGCTCAGGACGCGCTGGATAACGCGGCAGATCTCGACTCCGCCAAGGCTGCGGCAGCCAAGCTAAGCGAGGCTACGGCACAGCTGGATGTAGCCACCGCAAGTGCCGGCAGTGCTGCTACCAGCGCGGGTGCCGCCGCCACGGCGGCATCGAGCGCCGATGCGACGGGTCTTACCGCGCTTCTCGATTCTGCATCCAATGCCGTTGCGGGCGCGCAGGGTCTTAACACGCAGGTGTCGCAGGGCCTTAAGGGTGCCGAGTCCATGTTTGGCACGCTTACCGATCAGGTTACGACTTTGGCCCAGGCGGCCGGCGCCCAGGGCGGCGCCCAGGGTGCCGTCACCGCGCTCGATAGCGCCATTCAGGGCTACACCACTGTCCAGGATGGCCAACAGCTGAGCCTGGCCGGAGCCATCGCCTATATGAACAGCGCGATCAACCCGGCAAACCCCACGGCCGTGAACCCCGGTCTTGTCGCCGGTGTTGGCTCTGCAGCAACGGGCGCGGGTCAGCTGAGCGATGGCGCCGCGGCTCTTGCCGCGGGCACCGACCAGCTTGCTGCGGGCACACAGCAGCTCAACGGTGCCACGCCCGCGCTTGCCAACGGCGCATCACAGCTCAACAACGGTGCGGCGCAGCTCAAGACAGGTGCTGCTAGCCTTGCTAGCGGCATGAATCTTCTCTCCTCGGGTGCAGGTACGCTTGCCAGCGGCGCATCCGAGCTCGGCAACGGCATGCAGGAGCTTACCGACCGAACGAGCAATCTCGATACTCAGGTCATCGACACCGTTAAGGACAAGATCGAGGAAATGCTCAACCCCGGCTTTACGCCGACGGACTTTGTCAACGGCGAGCAGGGCGGACATATAAATCGCGTGCAGTTTATCTATATGACGGGCGCGATCAGCAAGTAGGCAGCCGCGCCCTTGTGGCGATTGGCATCGATAGCAAGTTATGAGGGGAGGGGCCGTCGGGCATTGTCTCGGCAGCCCCTCTTTGCTGTCAGCGGCCACTTCGCGTCTTTGCAGAAGCTGTACCGCAAGATTTGTGTTTGGAAGGAGACGCGCTTTCTGCAAGGGGCGGAGCGCGGAAAGCATGTCCCGGATTTGATGCTCGGAACGGGATGAGCTTTCCGGATCGGACCCCAAGCGGAAAGCGCGTCCCGTTTCGGGGCTTCAGAATGGGACGCACTTTCCCGATGGGGCCCTAGCGGAAACTGCGACCCGGAATTCGCGCTCAGAATGGGATGCGCTTTCCCTTTGGAGCCCTCGGCGGAAACTGCATTCCGGAATTGGCCTCCAAAGTGGGATACGCTTTCCGCCGGGCATGTCATCTGGAAGATGCATCCCAGTTTGAGCGCCTATTCTGGGATGCGCTTTCCGCTAGGCGTGACATCCGGAAGGCACATCCCGGTTTGGGCGTTCGAACTGGGACGGATTTTCCGCTGGCGCGGCTGTTGGGAAAGCAGGTCCCAGATTGGCGAGATGCAGCGCGGCGATATGCGGCTCAACAGCCCCTACAGCTCTACGTCGTTAAGCCATGTCGGCAACGTGGTTTGCCTGACGCCTGCGGTCTGCAGCTTTTTCGCGAGCACTCCTGCCGAGCGGACGTCGCTCATGGTAAAGCGGACGAGCGGATGGCCGTAAATCGATAGGTGCGCCTCGCGCTGCCGTTCGGCAACAAGCACCTCGGCCGTGGTTTGCCCTACAAGTATGGTCTGGTCGGTGTACTTGATGAGTCCGTCGAGTTCTCCCAGCGTCAGCTCTTTTGCCTGGCGCTCCCAGGCAAAGTCCGTTCGCATGGATTTGGTCGAATCGAAGGGGTCGCACAGCTCGTATTGAAGCCGGTCGGGTGCAAAGCCGGTCTCGATCATGATGGCTCGGGCTACCGATTCTCCGCCGCTCTCGGCGCGTGCGTCAGCATATTGGAGTGTAGTGAGGGCCGTAGCGACGGCGCGCCCGTTGCGAGCGCCCGCCCGTTTTTCAACCTCTTCCATCAAGCGCCCTTGCGTAAGGCCGAGCTTTGAGATCGCCGAATCGGCAATGGGCATGCCGTCGGCAAAACCGGTTTGTAGCAGGCAATCTGTCACCGTTTGAATGGGTGGTGTTATCGATATACCGCCTTGGTTTATTGCGCTGACAGGCTCAATCTGGTGTCGCTGAATCCGCGTTCCAGGACGAGCCGATGGCTTTGTCGAGCTACAGACATGCACGACGTTCAGATGTCGCCACGAAACTTCGAGGCTCAGCAGGCACGCGGCAGAGTACGAACAGAATGTCCAATCGGGATGGGCGATCGCAAGGGCACGGATAATCTCGCCGTGACGTTGCGCCCGGTTGAGCTCTTCCCAGCGCGCTTTGCGCGCGAACAGTCCCGGCATGGGCGAGACAACCGTGCTGCCGGTGCGCCGCAGCAGCGCTTTTCGGATTGCCGTGCTCGGGGGAATTAGGCACCGTCCCTCCTGCTCGGCTTGGGTCAACAGCTGGTCGATACGTTGGTCGTTGCTATGCGACATGGGCTACCGCCTCCTATTTTTGGGGTAGCAAAAACGTATCAGCCAGAACTTGCCGCTCAGCTGACCAAAAGCTGACCAAAATCTAACCATGCAGGTAGATGGCCTGTTTTGACGTCAATTTTAAAAACTGAATCGGTGGGCGGTAATCGGCACCCGTGAACGGTCGCCAGTTGTGGCGGCCTGGTAAGTTTATGGGCGTGTACTTTTGTGAAAAAGGCAGTTTTTCCTGCTGTTTTGTGACTTTGGATTGCGCGGTCGAGGACATGTGATATGGGCGGAGAGACAGCGGTCGCTGCTGTCCGGTGGCGCGGCCTTCGGAGCCGCCGTGCAAAATGGCCTGCAGTTTCCGGTTGAGGTCCTAAGT
>ERZ1106963.1436-NODE-1436-length-28941-cov-19.082289_pt1 | contig 28941 bp, 22 predicted proteins | sample MGYA00403681_ERZ1106963 | MGnify/ENA primary metagenome ERZ1106963 (study PRJEB35170, sample SAMEA104062407) | human gut metagenome | biome: human gut; feature: human-associated habitat; material: faeces | place: Denmark | collected 2012-05-03 ...
GGTAAGCCTCGTGACGGCTGTCGCCGCCCCACCAGCTGATGGTCATGGAAACAGGACCGTCAGACAGGGCCAGGCTCTCGTCTGCGGAAGCAGCGGGAGCGGATGCCACGGAAGAAGAGGCTGCAGTGCTGGAAGAATTGCCGCCGCAGGCAGCCAGCAGACCAGCTGCGCCCACAACGCCGGTGACCTTCATGAAATCACGACGGGAAATTGCCTTGCTCATTTTTGTTCTCCTCCTAAAGATGATCAAAAACATCGTCTTGCACGGGGGTTCTGCACACACCCCGTTGTATACAATTATGATAACAAAAGGCGGACAAAAAAGAAAGACGCAAATTGTGGTTATGCAACTCGAAAACGTACAAATGTTGCTCTGTTTTCCGCGCCGGATTTGATGCCATTGCTGAAATGAATAAACTTCGGACGAAAAACTGTGCAACATGTATACTTCAACAGGTTGCATAGAAAACGGGGACGCAGGATGGAAAGAACAGCAAAATTTGCAATAATTCTGTAAACATTTGCATCCTGTGCCTGAGAAAAAGCAGAGCATGTCCCAGCGGCGGGGGTGCAAAAGGCCGGTGTCGGACGAAAAAATGACTGATATATCAATTGCGCAAAAAAAGTGCGCCGGTGCCCTTGAGTGATATATCAGTCCGCACCGGAGCCGGGCGGCTTGGCGGGAGAAATAAGAGCAGCAAATATACGACGTCGGATGTCTGATAAATCCAACAAAAACCGCCGCACAGAAGTCTGTGCGGCGGCTGACGGAACAAAGTGTGTTATTTGCGGCCTGCGTAAAAAGCCCGCCGCGCGCGGAAGTAGCACTGCGGGCACATGCTGACGTACTGAACGTCGTTTTCCAGGTCGATGGCCACCTGTTCGCCCTCAAAGACGAACTGGCCGTTCACCTTGCGGCAGTTGCAGATGGCCTTGCGGCCGCAGGTGCAGATGGTTTTCATCTCTTCGATGGTATGGGCCAGCTCCAGCAGGCGGGTGGAGCCGGGGAAACCCCGCAGCGAAAAGTCGGCCCGCAGACCGTAGCAGATCACCGGGATGTTCAGGTCTACGGTGACCATGAACAGCTGCTCGGCCTGCTCTGCGGTAAAGAACTGGCTCTCGTCGCACAGCACGCAGGCCAGCTTGGTGGCCTGGCTGGCTTCGCGCACCACCTCGAACACATCCATGTCCGGGCGGATCAGGCGGTCGGCCTTGCGGTGCACGCCCAGGCGGCTGACCAGTTCGCCGCCGCCTTTGGTGTCCACCTGCGGCTTGAGGATCAGCACCTGCATGCCCTGCTCTTCATAGTTGTGGGCCACCTGCATCAGGGCTGTGCTCTTACCGCTGTTCATGGCACCATAGCGAAAATACAGTTTTGCCATGGCGTCACTCCTGGTTGCGCAGGCGGTAGCCCAGGCTCATCAGGCTGTCGCCCAGGTGAACGTTCTCCACTACCACATCGGGGTAGGGAACGGAGAGGTCGTAGTGGGAGAAGTTCCAGAAGCCCTCGATGCCCAGGTCCACCAGACGGCCGCTGACCTGCTCGGCACCGTCGCGGGGCACACAGAGCACGGCCACCTTGGGGTGGTGCTCGGCGCAGAAGACCTCCAGCTCGTCCACATGACGGATCTGGATGCCGTTGATCTCCTTGCCCACCTCGTTCTGGGCCACATCAAAGGCGGCGATCAGCTTGTAGCCGTTGGCGTCGGTGGTGATGAAGCGGCTCACGGCCTTGCCCAGACGGCCGCAGCCAATCAGGATGGTGGGCAGGCGGTCGCCGTTGCCGAACAGCAGGCTCTCCAGAATGGAAAGCAGGTTCTCCACCGAGTAACCGATGCCCTGTCGGCCGTTCACGTCGCCGATGCAGTTGAAGTCCTGCCGGACCTGGGAGGCCGTGGTGCCCATCTGGGCGGCCAGCTCCCGGGAGGAGATGCTGGTGATGCCGTCGGCCTGCAGAGAGCGCAGGTAGCGGTAGTATTTCGGGAGGCGCTTGATCACGGGGAGCGAGGCTTTTGCGGGGGTATTCATGAGAAAAATTCTCCTTTCAAGCAAAAAATCGCCGCGTTTGCCCTGCACGAAAAAACGCCGGCGTGTGCAGCGCGGTGGGTACGACACCGCGTATTGTCAATTCCATATCATTATAAAGTATACTGCACGGGAGACGAATGTCAAATACCAGACGAAAAAAAACAAAAAAATTACAAAAAATTAAGTGGTATGACCCTGCCGCAGAGGGATAACCGCCGGTTGGACGGGGCATGATGATGCAAAACAGAGCAAAAGGAGAACACAGAATGCCGGATACACACACCACCTCTGTGGACCAGCAGCGGCTGGAAAAAGAACGCATCGAGGACGACGGTACGGTCACCCTGACCCGGGGCGGCCATGCCATCCACTGCCTGACCGTCATCGGCCAGGTCGAGGGGCACACGGAAGCGCCGCAGGGGCAAAAGACCACCAAGTATGAGCATGTGATCCCCCAGCTGGCCGCCGTGCAGGAGGACCCCCGGATCGAGGGCCTGCTGGTATTGCTGAACACCGTGGGCGGGGATGTGGAGGCCGGGCTTGCGCTGGCAGAGCTGATCGCCAGCGTGTCCAAGCCCAGCGCCACGCTGGTGCTGGGCGGCGGGCACTCCATCGGCATCCCGCTGGCCGTGAGCGCACAGCGCAGCTTCATCGTGCCCACCGCCACCATGACGGTGCACCCGGTGCGGCACTCCGGGGTGATCCTGGGCGTGCCCCAGACCATGCACTGGTTCGACCAGATGCAGCAGCGCATCACCGGCTTTGTGGCGGCCCACAGCGGCATGACGGAGAAGCGCTACACTGAGCTGATGCTCCACACCGGGGAGCTGGTCATGGATATGGGCACCGTGCTGGACGGCCGCCGCGCCGTGAAGGAAAAGCTCATCGACGAGCTGGGCGGCCTTTCGGATGCACTGGACTGGCTGCACCGTGCGATCGAGACCCGAGAATAACACAACAATAGGTTTGCCATTTGCCCCGGTGCGTGGTACAATAATAAAATCAAGAATTGTGTCTATGCGAACTGTGGGGAATGGAGAAGAATGGCAACGAAGAAACGAAAAACAACGACACGGCGCTCAACGTCGCGCAAAAAACGCGCGGAACAGCGCCTGCCGGCAGGGCTTGGGACCCTGTTTGCGGGGCTTTTGCTGGTGGGCCTTGCCTTTGTGGAAGGCGACTCGGTGTGGAAAACGCTGCATCAGGTGCTGTTTGGCCTGTTTGGCTGCGGCAGTTTTGTGCTGGGTGCAGCGGTGTGCTGCCTGGCCGTGCTGTACACGCGGGGCGAGGATCTGCTGCCCCACATCTGCAAGCTGGCGCTGGGGCTCGTGTTTGCAAGCGGCACGGTGATCGTGTTTTCCGACATCCAGCCGCAGGGGCTGTCGGCCTTCCAGATGGTGGCGGCCTGCTACCAGAACGGTTATCAGGCGTGGCTGTCCGGCGGCGCACTGGGTGCGGTGCTGGGCGGCAACCTGCTGCTGCTCTGCGGCCGGCCGGCGGCAAACTTCATCATGCTGGTGCTGGCGCTCTGCGTCAGCCTGTACATTTTTGACCTCACTCCGGCTGAGGTCTGGCAGTGGCTGTGCGACGTGTCCGGCGGAGTGCACGCAAAGGGCGTGGCCGTGTACGAGCAGGGCGCAGCCCGCCGTGCCGAGCGCCGCGCCGAGCGGCAGGCCGCGCAGGAAGCCGCAGACGAGTACGACGAGACGGAGGACCTGGAAGAATACGAGGACGAAGCCGAAGCGGATGAGCCCTTCCGGCTGGGTCTGCCGGACTGGATGTCCGGTGTGCTGCACTGGGGCCATAAGGTGACTCAGGAGCTGGAGCAGGCCCCGGACAGCCCGGCCGGTGCGCCGGACCAGCCCGTGCAGCCCCAGCCGGAACCGCAGGCGGCCCCAGCCGTGACGCCGGTGCGGGTGCGGGCATCCCGCCCGCGCGCTCCCTTTGATGTGGACCTTGGCCCGGACAGCACCGAGGTGAAGGAGGGCGGCAGTGAGCCCATCGAACCCTTCATCCCAGGGCCGGGCGGCACCTTTGGCATGGACCCGCTGCGCGCGGCACCCAAGCTCACCATCCGGCCCATCGTGCCGGATGCCGTGGAAACGGCGGCTGAGGACTTCTTTGCAAAGCCGGAGGAGACCCCGGCGGCAGAGACCACGGAACAGCAGCCCCGGCCGGTGCCCGGCAATCCCTTTGATACGCCCATCGCACGGCCTGCGGACCCGGCAGAACCGGCTGCCGCGGCTGCGCCCATCCAGCCCGTGATGCCCACGCCGCAGCCGGACCAGCCGACCCGTGTGAGTGCCGAACATGCCATGGCCCAGCGCAGCGCCCCGGATGCGGACGGCTGGATCAGCATCACCGCCGAACCGGTGGAGGAAAAGGATATCAACTCGCTGGTGGCGGCAGCCATGGAAAAACCGGCGGCCTCCGAGCAGGCAGCTGCTACGGCCCCTGCCGAGGAAGCCGAGCCGGTGGACACCTACCAGTATCAGTACCCGCCCATCGAGCTGTTTGAAAAATCCAAGGAGGAAAGCGACCCCAACGCCGAGGATGAGCTGAAGGCCAACGCCCAGAAGCTGGTGGACACGCTGGAGAGCTTTGGGGTCCGCACCCGTGTGCTGGATATTTCCCGCGGGCCGTCGGTCACCCGGTATGAGGTGCAGCCCATGGCGGGCGTCAAGATCAGCCGCATCACCTCGCTGGCCGATGACATCGCCCTGAACCTGGCCGTGGCGGATGTGCGCATGGAGGCCCCCATCCCCGGCAAGCCCGCCGTGGGCATCGAGGTACCCAACCACAAGCGCAGTGCCGTGTCCATCCGCAGCGTGTTCGAGAGCCAGAGCTTTCTGCGCATGACCTCGCCTTTGGGCATTGCCCTGGGCAAGGACATTGCGGGTGTGGCCCAGGTGGCAGACCTGTGCAAGATGCCCCATCTGCTCATTGCGGGCAGCACCGGCAGCGGCAAGTCGGTGTGCGTGAACAGCATCATCATGAGCCTGGTGTTCCGCTCCAGCCCGGAAGACGTCAAACTACTGCTCATCGACCCCAAGGTCGTGGAGCTGGCCGAATACAACGGCATCCCCCATCTGCTCATGCCGGTGGTCACCGAGCCCCGCAAGGCGGCCGGAGCCCTGGGCAGCGCCGTGCAGGAGATGGAGCGCCGCTACCGCATGTTTGCCGAGAACAACGTGCGCGACATCAAGTCCTTCAACAAGCTGGCGGTGGAGCGGCCGGATCTGGAAAAAATGCCCTACATCGCCATCGTCATCGACGAGCTGGCCGACCTGATGATGGTGGTGGGCAAGGATGTGGAAGATTCCATCTGCCGCATCGCTCAGAAAGCCCGCGCCGCCGGCATGCACCTGATCGTGGCCACCCAGCGCCCCAGCGTGGACGTCATCACCGGCCTGATCAAGGCCAACATCCCCAGCCGCATCGCCTTTGCCGTGTCCAGTCAGGTGGACAGCCGCACCATTCTGGACGGTGCCGGTGCCGAAAAACTGTTGGGCCAGGGCGATATGCTGTTCATGCCGGTGGGTGCGCCCAAGCCCACCCGCATCCAAGGCACCTTTGTGCGGGATGAAGAGATCAGCCGTGTGCTGGACTTTATCAAGTCCAGCGCCACCGTCCAGTACGACGAGGCCATGATCGAGGCCATGGAAAAGCACGCCATTCAGGACGGCAAGAAGGGCAGCAGCGGGGCCGATTCCGACGAGGATTCGGACTCCGACCCGATGTTCCAGCAGGCCGTGGAGGTGGTCATTGACGCCGGGCAGGCCTCCACCAGCCTGCTGCAGCGCCGCTGCAAGCTGGGCTATGCCCGCGCGGCCCGCATCATGGACGAAATGGAGATGCGGGGCATCATCGGCCCCCACGAGGGTGCCAAGCCCCGGGCTGTGCTCATCAGCCGCCAGCAGTGGCTGGAGATGCAGATGAACCAGCCCCAGGAATAAAGGAAAGGAACATCAGGATGCAGTTTGAAAATTATATTGATGCCGACCTTTTGAAAAAATTTGAGTTTAGAAATTATGGCCATGCGTTGGAGATTCTTCACGATGCCTTTCCGGAGGAATGGAGAGAGCTGCAAGAATGTCTGAGGAATCTTCGGCTGACAGTGGCTGATATCAAAAAAGCAGGAGGAAACGAATCTCCCATTCCGAAAAAATCTGATGAGGTGCTTTATCCTTTCGGATGGCGTGAAATAAGGATAAGTGGGGACCTTATAGTAAAAAAATACCCTCGCCAAACTGCACAGAGACGTGGTAAATTTGCCAAAGAGCCGTATGAGACAGAAACAATTGAAGGCTATATTGACGGGCATAATATTGATTTCCTGAAAAATCGTGTGGCATTTGATCTAGAATGGAATAGTAAGGATCAAACGTTTGACCGGGATCTTCTGGCAATGAGAACATATTTTGATTGTGGGCTTGTTGATGTCGGCGTGATTGTGACACGAGCAGAGGAATTAAACGAGATTTTCAAAAAGGAAGATATTCTCTCCAAGTATGGTGCTAGTACGACTTGGATGGGAAAACTTACATACCGTTTGGAATCCCGTCGTAATGGAGGGTGTCCGATTTTGGCAATTGGGATCAGAAAGGAATGCGTGGAAGATTATGGCGGACTTTAAGACAACAAGGGACAACTTCTGCGAATTTACAAACGGAAAAAAATACAACACAATTTATGCAGATCCTCCCTGGCAGTTTCAGAATAGAACAGGAAAGGTTGCGCCTGAAAATAAAAAGCTCATGCGATATGAAACGATGAAGCTTGATGATATCAAGGCACTTCCGGTTGCTGACATCGCAGATGAAAAAGCACATCTGTATTTGTGGGTGCCCAATGCGCTTCTTCCGGAGGGGCTGGCAGTCATGGATGCATGGGGGTTTGAGTACAAAGGAAACATTGTCTGGGAGAAAGTACGCAAAGACGGCGGCCCGGATGGGCGTGGTGTCGGGTTCTATTTTAGAAATGTCACAGAGCTGATTTTGTTCGGCATAAAGAAAAAGAGCGCACCAAATCGAACCCTTTCGCCTGCAAGGTCTCAAGTTAATCTGATTCGTGCAATGAAGCGAGAGCATAGTCGAAAACCGGATGAGATCATTCCCATTATTGAAGCCTGTAGTCAGGCACCCCGAATTGAATTATTTGCACGAGGTGTAAGAGAAGGCTGGGATATGTGGGGCAACCAAGCAACTGCTGATTATGAACCGACATGGAACACGTACGCAAACCACACGATTGCACAGGCTCCGGTGGAAAAGTCGAATATGATCTTAACAACAGATAAATGCAAGATTGACCAACGAATCGATAACCAGAAAGCAATTTGATGACGAATAAGGACGTTATATGGAACACAACTCTTCCCCAAAGATCTACACTGAATTTCTGCCCATCAGCCGGGCAGACATGGAAGCACGCGGCTGGGACCAGCTGGACTTTGTGGTGGTGGGCGGTGACGCCTATGTGGACCACCCCAGCTTTGGCACCGCCATCATCAGCCGCCTGCTGGAAGCCGAGGGCTACAAGGTGGGCGTGCTGGCCCAGCCCCGCTACACCGACTGCGAGGACTTCAAGCGGTTCGGCAAACCCAAGTACGGCTTCTTCATTGGCGGCGGCAACGTGGACAGCATGGTCAGCCACTATTCCGTGGCCAAGATCCCCCGCGCCGAGGACGAATATTCTCCCGGCGGCAAGGGCGGTGCCCGCCCGGACCGCAGCGCCACCGTGTACACCAAACTGGCCAAGGAGGCCTACCCGGACCTGCCGGTCATCCTGGGCGGTCTGGAAGCCTCCCTGCGGCGCTTTGCCCACTACGATTACTGGATGGACACCGTGCTGCCCAGCATCGCCGAGAGCTCCGGTGCGGACATCATCAGCTTTGGCATGGGCGAACACCAGACCGTGGAGATCGCCCGCCGTCTGGCCGCCGGGGAGCCGGTGGAGACCATCACGGATGTGAACGGCACCTGCTACCTGACCGATTTCGACCACCTGCCCCAGCGGTATGTAGAGTGCGCCGGTTTTAAAAAGGTGGCCAGCGATAAGACCGCCTACGCCAAGGCCTGCCGCATCCAGATGGACAATCAGGACGTGGTCAGCGGCCAGATCATCGTGCAGAAGCAGAGCGAGAAGTATCTGGTGCAGAACATCCCGGCAAAGCCGCTGGTGCGCTGGGAGCTGGACAAGGTCTACGCTCTGCCCTACACCCGCCGGTATCACCCCATCTACGAGGCCATGGGCGGCGTGCCCGCCATCCGGGAGGTACAGTTCTCCATCATCCAGAACCGCGGCTGCTTCGGCGGCTGCAACTTCTGCGCCATCCAGCTGCATCAGGGCCGCCGGGTCACCAGCCGCAGTGCGGACAGCATCGTGGAGGAAGCCGAGCGCATGACCCACGAGCCGGACTTCAAGGGCTACATCCACGACGTGGGCGGCCCCACCGCCAACTTCCGGTTCCCATCCTGCCGCGAGCAGATGCTGCGGGGTATGTGCAATGGCGGCAAGCACTGCCTGGCCCCCACCACCTGCTCCCACATGATCGTGGACCACAGCGATTATCTCAAGATCCTGCGCCGGGTGCGGGAGCTGCCGGGTGTGAAGAAAGTGTTCATCCGCAGCGGCATCCGTTTTGATTACCTCATGGCCGACCCGGACGACACCTTCTTCAAGGAGCTGGTGGAGTACCACGTCTCCGGCCAGCTGAAGGTGGCTCCGGAGCACTGCGCGCCCAACACCCTGGCCTACATGGGCAAACCGCCCATCGAGACCTTCAACAAGTTCAAGGACAAGTTCTATGAGCTGAGCAAGAAGGCCGGCAAAAAGCAGTATCTGGTGCCCTACCTCATGTCCAGCCACCCGGGCAGCACCCTGAAGGACGCGGTCTATCTGGCCGAGTACCTTTATAAGAACCACATGCGCCCGGAGCAGGTGCAGGATTTCTACCCCACTCCCGGCACCGTGAGCACCTGTATGTTCTACACCGGCCTCGACCCCTACACCCTCAAGCCGGTGTTCGTGGAAAAGACCCCCGAGGGCAAGGCCCTGCAGCGTGCATTGCTGCAATACTATGAGCCCCGCAACGCCGAAAAGGTGATCAAGGCCCTGAGGATGACCCACCGGGAGGACCTCATCCCCCTGCTGGTGCCCGCCGAGGGCCGCCGGGCGGTGCAGCGCTCGGCCCGCCGCGCCGACAGCCCGGAGGTGACCATCCACAACGACGGCACCTACACCGTGCGCCCCAACCAGAAGGGCAAGGGCAAGCCTGCCCACGGCCCGAACCGCACCGCCGCCCCTGCCGGGCGTCAGCCCAGCCCGGGTGCCCGCTTTGCGCCGCACTCGGCCCCCGGACACAAACCCAAAAAGAATCAACAGAAAGAGAATACATCGTGGAAAACTGGAGCAAAGAAAAAGTGACCCCGAAAAAGAAAACCGGCCTGCTGCAGCGGCTGCTGTCGCTGGCCGCTGCGGCCGCACTGGCCCTGAGCCTTGTAGGCTGTGGTACCTCGGCTGTGGTGCCGGGCGGCAGTGCCGACGTGGTGCCCAACCCTTCCTCTACGGCAGCCAGCGTGGATGCCCCGTTCGAGATGCACTTCATCGATGTGGGGCAGGCGTTGAGCGTGCTGGTGGAATGTGACGGCCAGTTCATGCTGTACGACGGCGGCAACGTGGACGACGGCAGCCTGGTGGTGTCCTACCTGCAGAAGCAGGGGGTGGAAGAGCTGCAGTATGTATTCTGCTCCCACGCCCACGAGGACCATGTAGGCGGCCTGGCGGCTGCGCTGGCCTACTTCCCGGCCAATCATGTATACAGCCCGGTGACGGAGGCCTCCACCAAGTGCTTCCGGGATTTTGTCAAGTACACCCAGCAGCAGGGCCTGCAGGTGGAAGTGCCCGCCGTGGGCACCACCTGGCCCCTGGGCAGTGCTAGCGTGACCATGCTGGGCCCCGTGGCGCAGTACAGCGACACCAACGATACCTCCATCGTGCTGCGCATCGACTACGGTTCCACCAGCTTTCTGCTCACCGGTGACATGGAAAAGACCGCAGAGAGCGACCTTGTGGCCAGCGGTGCCAATCTGAAAGCCGATGTGCTGCAGGTGGGGCACCACGGTTCCAGCACCTCCACCGGCTACGCCTTCCTGAACGCGGTCCTGCCGGAGATGGGCATCATCTCCTGCGGGGTGAACAACAAATACGGCCACCCGCATGAGGAGACCCTGAGCATCCTGCGGGACGCCGGGGTGAACGTGTACCGCACCGACCTGCTGGGCACCATCACCATTGGCAGCGACGGCCAGAACTACACCGTGGGCACCGAGCATTTTGCCGCCGATGCCGAGTTGAACCCCACCGACCCGGCGGCTGCCAGCACGGTACAGCAGGCTTACATCGGCAATGTGAACAGCAAAAAGTTCCACCTGCCCACCTGCCCGAACCTGCCGGCCGAGAAGAATCAGATCCTCTTCTCCAGCTACGACGAGGCCATCGAGGCAGGCTACACGCCCTGCTCCACCTGCATCAAATAAGAGTACTCCCTCAGTCAAACCCTTTGGGTTTGCCAGCTCCCTCTGAGATGGAGCCTTCTGACGGAACCGGGATGTTTCCTGTTGAAAGCGGAACATTTCCGGACCGTCAAGGCCCCCTCCCCGAGGGGGCTGGCACGGCGTGAGCCGTGACGGAGGGATTTTTTGCATTCTCCGGGATTGATAAAATCCCACAGCTGCGGTATACTTAAAACCACTTTATTTCAAAAAAGCAAGGAGGAACCGCAGATGCAGCTGGGGCAGAGCAGGACCCTGCCGGTGGAAAAACCGGAGCTGATCGACCTTGCGCAGGCAGCGCGGTATTTCGGCGCGCGCGGGGAGGCGGACACCGCCACCATGGCCCTGCTGCAGCACTGCGCCGTACCGTTGCTGGCCGCTGCGACGCCCCGCGCCGTCTGGCTGCGGGCGGAGGTGAAGGCGCTGGCCGAAGCCGGCATCCTGCGGGGCAGCGACGTGATGCGGCATCTGGAGGGCTGCGGGCAGGCTATTCTGCTGGCCGTGACCCTTGGCCCCGGGGTGGACGCCCAGATCCGCCGCGCCGGGGTGGGGGATATCGCCGCCGGTGTAGCGTCCGATGCGCTGGGCAGCGCCCTGGCTGAGCAGACCGCCGACGCGGCGGAAGCCGAGCTGCGCCAGCTGGCCGCAGCCGAGGGAACTTACCTCACCGGGCGGTTCTCGCCGGGCTATGGCGACTGGGACATCGCGGTGCAGCCGCTGGTGGCCGCCGCGCTGGACACGGCGCGCCGGGCCGGGCTGTGCGTCACCGATACCAACCTGATGACCCCCCGCAAAAGCGTGACCGCCATTCTGGGGGTCAGCGACCATCCGGTCAAGGGACATCTGGCCGGGTGCGGGCACTGTGTGCTGCGCACCCGCTGCGAATACAGAAAGAGGGGAAAGACCTGTGCAAGTGAGTGAACTTTTCAAGCAGAGCAATACCATCCTGCTGGACGGCGGCATGGGCACCATGCTGCAGGCGGCCGGCCTGAAGCTGGGCGCCCGGCCGGAGGAACTGAACATCACCGACCCGCAGCTCATCGAGGGCATCCATGCTCAGTATGCCGCAGCGGGCAGCCGTATCATCAACGCCAACACCTTTGGCGCGTCGGCCCACAAGTTGGCGGGCAGCGCCTACAGTCTGGAAGAGATCATTGCGGCGGGCATTGCCAACTGCAAGCGGGCCTGTGCGCCCTATGGTGCGCTTGCCGCGCTGGATGTCGGCCCGCTGGGCGAGCTGCTGGAACCCAACGGCACCCTGGCCTTTGAGGATGCCGTGGAGGAATACGCCCGCATCGTGCGGGCCGGTGCGGCGGCCGGGGCCGACCTGATCTTTTTTGAGACCTTCACCGACCTGTACGAGCTCAAGGCCGCGCTGCTGGCCGCCCGGGAAAACTCCAGCCTGCCCATCCTGGCCAGCATGAGTTTTGAAGCCGGCGGCCGCACCTTTACCGGCTGCACGGTGGAGAGCTTCGGCGTCACCGCTCGGGGTCTGGGGGCCAGCGCCGTGGGCATCAACTGCTCGCTGGGCCCCAAGGAGATCTTCCCCATGGCAAAGCGCCTGACCGAGGCCGTGCCCGGCGACTTCCCGGTGTTCGTCAAGCCCAACGCGGGCCTGCCCCGGGCCGACGGCAGCGGCTACGACATTACCCCGCAGCTGTTTGCGCTGGAAATGAAGCCCTACCGGGAGCTGAATCTGTTTGCCGCCGGCGGCTGCTGCGGCACCACGCCGGAGTTCATCCGGCTGCTGAACGGGGTGTTCAAGGGCTGTGTGCCGGGCCGCCCGGCCCACGCCATGCCCTCGGTGCTGTGCACCCCCATGAATTATGTCAACGTGGACGGCATCACCGTGGTGGGCGAGCGCATCAACCCCACCGGCAAAAAGCGCTTCCAGCAGGCACTGCGGGAGAATGATATGAACTACGTTCTGGAACAAGCCGTGAGCCAGGTGGAAGCCGGGGCGCAGGTGCTGGACGTGAACGTGGGTGCCCCCGGCGTGGATGAACCGGCCCTGATGCCGCAGGTGGTCAAGGCTCTGCAGAGCGTGGTCAGCCTGCCGCTGCAGCTGGATTCCTCCAACGTGCAGGCACTGGAAAACGGCCTGCGGGTGTACAACGGCAAGCCCATCGTCAACTCCACCAACGGCGAGCCGGAAAAGCTGCGGGCCATCCTGCCCCTGTGCAAAAAGTACGGCGCGGCCATCGTGGGCCTTGCCATCGACGAGCGTGGCATCCTGCCCGCCGCAGAGGACCGCGTGGCCATTGCCCGCCGCATCACCGAGGCGGCACTGGAAGCCGGAATCTCCCGCGAGGACATCTACATCGACTGCCTGACCCTGACCGCCAGCGCCCAGCAGAAGGATGTGCTGGCCACGGTGCAGGCGCTGGAAACCTGCAAGAAGGAGCTGGGCGTGCGCACCATCCTGGGCGTGTCCAACATCAGCTTCGGCCTGCCCTGCCGCCCCTACCTGAACACCACCTTTCTCACCATGGCCATGTATGCCGGGCTGGATCTGGCCATCATGAACCCCTCCAGTGAAGAGATGATGGCCGCCGTATATGCCTACAATGTGCTGACCAACCGGGACGCGCAGAGCATGCAGTACATCGAGCGCTACGCAAACCGGGTGCCTGCCTCCACGGCCCTGAAGCAGGCAGCCCAGGCCGCACCTACGGCGGCATCTTCCGACGGGAGCGCTGAAATTTCCGGCCCCTATGCGGCGCTGATCAAGGCGGTGGAAAAGGGCCTGAAGGGCGACGCCGCCGCCCAGACCCGCGCCCTGCTGGCAGAAAAACAGCCCCTGGAAGTGGTGGACGAAGCCCTGATCCCAGCGCTGGACATCGTGGGTGCCAAGTATGAGAAGGGCACCCTTTTCCTGCCGCAGCTGCTGCAGGCCGCCAGCGCCGCCCAGAGCGCCTTTGAGGAAATCAAGACCGCCATTGCCCAGAAGGGCGAGGGCAGCGCCAGCAAGGGCCGCATCGTGCTGGCCACCGTGAAGGGCGACGTGCACGACATCGGCAAGAACATCGTCAAGGTCATTCTGGAAAACTACGGCTTTGAGGTCATCGACCTGGGCCGCGATGTGCCGGTGGAGACCGTGGTGGACACCGTGCGGGAAAAGGATGTGCATCTGGTGGGCCTTTCGGCCCTGATGACCACCACCCTCAAGAGCATGGAAGAGACCATCGCCGCCCTGCATGCAGCCAAACTGGACTGCAAGATCATGGTGGGCGGTGCCGTGCTCACCCCGGAATACGCCGAAAAGATCGGCGCAGACTGGTACGCTAAGGACGCCAAGCGCAGCGCCGACATCGCCAAGGAATTCTTTGGGGTGTGATTCCTGCAAAAACAGAGAAGGAGAAAACTATGAAAAATACGGCTTTCAGCCTGATGACGGCATTGCTGGCAGTGATGAACGAAAGTGAACCGAAAGACCCGTACTATGTGCTGGCGCAGTATTTTTTGTATCACTTCGACCAGCTGCGGGATCTGAACATCTACGACGTGGCGGATGCCTGCTATGTGTCCCGCAGCGGCATCCGGCGGTTCTGCCAGTCCATCGGCTTTGACAACTTTTCCGACCTGAAGGCTGAGGCCGATGAATGGAAGCGCCAGTGCAACTACTTCATCGGCTACAGCGTGCGTCCGGACTACAAGGAACACCTTTCCGGCAGCATCGGGGAGATGATGGAGGAGATCAACCGCATTGCCACTCCCGCTGTACTGGATAAGCTGGCCGAAAGTATTCATGCCAGCCGACATGTGGTGCTCTTCACCTCGGATTTTTCCGGCATGGCGGCTCGCAGCTTCCAGCAGTCCATGGTGGTCATGGGCAAGCTGGTGCAGATCGTGTCCGATGCCCACTATACGCTGGATTATCTGAAAGTGCTGACACCGGAGGACCTGCTCATTACAGTTTCAGCCACCGGCAACTTTGCCACCCTGATGGAGCCAATGGTGCAGAAGACTGCAGCCTATAAGGTGCTGGTGACGGTCAACCACGCCATAAAAATGTGGAAAAGCTACGATCAGGTGATCTACCTGAGCGAAAAGGACAACAGCGGTGCCCGCACGGTGTACTCCCAGTATGGTATGACCTATTTCTTTGATATCCTGTACAGCTACTATGTGAATAAATACCGGGAGACTGACCTGCTGCAGGGTCCAATTTCTGAACTGCCTTTGTCGGATTCTCAAAAAATGCGGGTGCAAAGATGTGCAGAATGACGGGTGAAACCGTGGAACTGCTCAAAAACAAAAGAATAAATTGTTCAACCATCCAAACGGGGTTCGCATCGCGAACCCCATTTTTTGTCGGAGATGTGTTACGATAGTCCTGCAAAGAATTGAACCCGCGGGGGCTTCTGCGACGGCAGAACAGACTGACAAAGATGGAAAGGATCACACTATGTATTACGGACACAACCCCAAATTCCCGGACAACTTCATGTGGGGCGCTTCCAGCGCTGCCTGGCAGGTGGAAGGCGGAGTCGCCGATGGCGGACGCACGCCGGCCATCATCGACCTGAACTCCAAGACCAAGAAGCCGTTTGCGGATAACACCTATGCGGCGGATCACTATCATCACTACAAGGAAGATGTGGCCCTGATGGCAGAGTGCGGTTTCTCCAGCTATCGTTTCTCGCTCAGCTGGTCCCGCATCATCCCTCATGCAGACGGCAAGGTGAACCCCGAAGGCATCGCGTTCTACAATGATCTGATCAATGAGCTGGTGGCCCACAACATCACCCCCATCGTTACCCTGTATCACTACGACCTGCCGGTCTGGGTGGATGAGCTGGGTGGCTGGAAAAGCCGCGACACCGTGGAAAGATTCGAGCACTACTGCCGCGTCTGCTTTGAGAACTTCGGCGACCGGGTCAAATACTGGCTGTCGCTGAACGAGCAGAATATGCAGATCTGCTATGGCAACTGGCTGGGCGTCAGCAAGGGCTGTGACGACTGGTTCAAGGATCAGTGGAAGATCAACCATATCATGAACCTGTGCCATGCCAAGGCTGTCAACGCCTGCCATGAGATGGTGGCGGGCGGCAAGATCGGCCCTGTGCCCGGCTGCGTGCCCATCTACCCGGAGACCTGCCGCCCCGAGGATCAGATCGCTGCTATGAACGCCGAGGAGTTCACCGAGAAGTTCTGGATCGATACCTATGTTTACGGCGAGTACAGCAACTTTATCAAGCACTACTGGAAAGAGAACGACATCGACATCGGAATGCAGCCCGGCGATGCAGAACTGATGAAGAGCGCCAAAATCGATTTCATCGCCGTCAACTGCTACCGCAGCAACGTTGCAAAGTATGCGCCGCATGACGCAAAACAGCAGGATTATCTGCTGAATAAGAACGGCGTCAAGGGCCAGATGGTGTTCCCCGTGGAGCCGGGCCGCTACGCTCTGACCCGCAATCCCTATGTCGAGTACACCGACTGGGATTGGGAGATTGACCCCTCCTGCCTGCGCTATGAGATGCGTTACCTGTGGGATCACTATCACCTGCCCATGATGATCACCGAGAACGGTTACGGCGCCCATGAGACGAAGGACGCCGACGGCCAGGTGCACGATCAGGGCCGCATCGACTACTTGCGGGAGCACATTTATCAGCTTGGCATGGCCATCGAGGACGGCTGCGAGGTCATCGCATACAACCCCTGGTCCTTCACCGATCTGCTGTCCACCGGCAATGGCATGGCAAAGCGTTACGGTCTGGTGTACATCGACACCACCGATGAGGAGCAGAACGCGGCCAAGAGCGTGGAAGAGCTGTCCATGAAACGTATCCGGAAGGATTCCTTCTACTGGTACTCCAAGCTGATCCGTTCCAACGGTCAGGACTGGGGAAAGGAGATGCTGAAATAATGGCAAAGAAGGATTATAAGGCCATGGCGGCCGGCATCATCAAGCAGGCCGGCGGAGCGGACAACATTGTCAGCGCGACCCATTGCATGACCCGTCTGCGCCTTGTACTGCGGGATAGATCCAAGTTTGACACCGATGCCGTCAAGCAGGTGCCCGGCGTGCTGAACGTCATCATCCAGAACGGCGAATATCAGGTGGTCATCGGCCAGGATGTCCCTGACCTGTATGAAGAGGTCGTCAAGATCGACGGCATCCAGGCCGGCGGCAGCGTGCAGGACGATGAGGCCGCAGCCAAGGATCTGGCACAGGATCACGGCAACATCGGCAACGCGATCCTCTCCTTCATCGGCGGCACGTTCGGCCCGGTGATCCCGGTGCTGGTGGCAGGCGGCCTGACTGGTGCGGTGCTGTCCCTGCTGACCAACGTGTTCGGCGTCTCGGCGGAGTCTGGCACCTACACCATCTTCTACGCCATCAACCAGGCGACCTTCTACTTCCTGCCCATCTTCATCGGCTTTGCAGCCGCTGCCCGCCTGAAATCCAATGGTTTCCTGGGCGCATTTCTGGGCGCGATCCTGCTGTACTCCAGCATCAATGGTGCCGAAGGTCTGGACTTCTTCGGCATCCCGGTGCAGGCTATCAGCTATAACAGCACCGTGTTCCCGGTCATTCTGGGCGTACTGTTCATGAGCGTGGTCTACAAGTTCCTGCAAAAGCATCTCCCGGTCTTTCTCAAGACCATCGTCGTGCCGCTGCTGACCATGCTGATCACGGTGCCTGTCACCCTGATCGTTCTCGGCCCCGTCGGCAACACCGTGGGCACCTGGCTGGCAAACGGTGTTTACGCTCTGTACCAGGCAGTTCCCGCGCTGGCCGTCATGGTCATCGGCATCACCACCCCGCTGATGGTTTTCTTTGGCATGAACAACGCCACCTACCCTGTGGTCTTTGCCCTGATGGCAGCTGTCAACTCTGACCCGCTGATCTGCACTGGCATGGCTCCCGCAAACGTGGCCGTTGGTGGTGCCTGCTTGGCCGCATCCCTGCTGTCCAAGAATGTGGAAGAAAAGTCCGTCAGCGTTTCCGCCGGTATCACCGCTCTGTGCGGCATCACCGAGCCGGGCGTCTACGGTGTGCTGTTCCCCAAGACCTACCCGCTGATTGGCGCTATGATCGGTGGCGGCATCGGTGGTCTGTTGGCCGGTATCCTGGGCATGACCCAGTACGTTATCTCCACGCCGGGCTTCATCAGCCTGCCTGCCTACATTGACCCCACCGGTTCCAGTTACAACCTTATCGTCTCGGTCATCGTGATGATTGTGGCTGTGGTCCTGGGATTCGTTGCAACCTACGCACTGGGCAAGCGCGCCGAAGCTAAGAAATAAGCCCCTGCAACAGGAAGAAAAGCAAGATCCCATCTGCAAAAGAAAAACCGCTGCATCACACAAGAGAACGACGCGGCGGTTCTTCTTTTTTCGGCCCTCACAGGGAAGTGCTGTGGTGGGCCGGTACCGTAAAGTGTGGCCGACAAAGCAAATAAAAACACCTTCCATTGGAGCCGTTCTGCTCCAGCGGAGGGTGTTTTACATTATACGATTTGTTTTTTCTTGGACTTGTTTGCCAGGCTGTCAACGAGCCACGAGACGAAGAAACCCAGTGCAAGGCCCAGCACAAGGCCGCCCAGCACATCGGTGGGGAAGTGCACATACAGGTACAGCCGGGTAAAGGCGATGAAAGCCGCCAGCACCAGCGCGGGGACGCCCAACTTCCGGTTTTGCAGCCAGAGCGCAAAGGCTGCCGCAAAAGCCGAGGCCGTGTGCCCGGAGGGGAAGGAGTGCCCGTGGGGACGCTTGACCAGAATGGTGATCGCCGTGTTCACGTCGCAGGGGCGGGGCCGGGCGAACAGCGGCTTGAGGATGCAGTCCCCGGCCACCAGATACAGTACCAGCGCCGTGGCCATGGCGCACCCGGCCTTGCGGGTGCGGCGGAAGAGCAGCAAAAGCAGCGTGAACGCGATCCAGATCTCACCGTGCTCACCGGCGTAGTTGAGAAAGACAGCCAGCGCATCCAGCACCGGGTTGTGGAACTGCTGCAGCCAGTCCAGAAATGCGAATTCAAACGGCATAAAGAACCTCCTGTCTGTTGGTTCTATGGTAACACATCTTCCGGCCCACCACAACCCGGCAGGCAAAAAACAGGAGTGCAGAAATAAGTTATATTTGTTATATTGTGGCAAAATATTACAATACGGAAAGCAAAAACGCCCGTTCCGACGGCAAAGGCCGGAACGGGCGCAGGATGCGAGAGGATCAGAGGCCCATCTCGGGCAGGGTGGGGTAGCTGTCGATGGCACCGTGCTTCTGTACGCTCAGGCCGCAGAACCGGTTGGAAAAGTCCAGGTACTCCTCCAGCTTTTTGCAGGACAGCTTTTCCAGCTTGTCCACCGTCACGCCGTCCCGGCTCAGCTGCCACAGGAAGGAGCCGATGAAGCCGTCGCCCGCACCGGTGGTGTCCACGGCCCTGACCTTCTGGCAGGGGGCAAAGGCATGGGCGGCGCGAGTGTAGGCGTAGGCCCCCTTGCTGCCGCAGGTGTACAGCACCAGCTGCACATCCCCGGCAAACAGCTGGGGCAGGGCGGCTTCGATGTCGGCGGTGCCGGTGAGGAACTCCAATTCCTCGTCCGAGACCTTCAGGATGTTGGACAGCGGCAGGAACTGCAGCACAGTCTGGCGCAGCATCTTCCGGTCGGGCCAGAGGGGAAAACGGAGGTTCGGGTCAAAGCTCACGATCGCACCGGCCTCCCGGGCGGCTCCGATGGCGGCCAGATGGGCGTGGCGCATGGGGCTGTCCACCAGCGAGACGCTGCAGAAGTGCAGGGCAAAAGCGTCGCGGAACCAGGCCGGGTCGATCTGCTCCGGGGCATACAGCAGGTCGGCCGAGGGCTTGCGGTAAAAGCTGAAGGCGCGGTTGCCGTCCTCCTCCAGGCTCACGAAGGCAAGGGCGGTGTTGGCCTTGTCGGTGAACACCAGATGGCTCAGGTCGATGCCGCAGGCTTCCAGCTCCCGTGCGATTTTGTGGCCGAAGGGGTCATCGCCCAGCTGGGTGAGAAAGCTGCTGGCACCGCCCAGACGGGCAAAGGCAGCGCAGACATTGGCCGGTGCGCCGCCGGTGCGCGGGCTGAAGGACGGCACCTCGTCAAAGGTGCATCCTACGCGGGACGGGATCATGTCGATCAGCGCTTCGCCGATGGAAAACAGAGTATTGCCGGGCATAGAAAACCTCCAGATCACAAATTGCAGAGTTCACAGGCTGCCCCGGTCAGCTTTATGCTCACGTCGCCGGGGGCAGGGTAGTACCGGGTGCTGAACACCGTGGCTCCCCCGTTCAGGAAAATTTCCAGCGAGGAGCTGTCGCCCACCACCCGCAGGCTGCGGCAGGGGGCTGCCAGCCGGGCGCGGCGCACGGTGCGGCCGTCGGCCAGAGCGGGGTCGGTGAAGCGCAGGGTGCAGGTGCAGTCCTGTTCAGTATACACCAGCTGCACCCCCTGCGCAACCGTCAGGCAGAAGTCTCTGGCGGGTGCGGCGGTCAGGTCGAAGCGCGGGGCAAGGAACACTTCCTCGCCGCTGGCGGCATGCAGGGCGGCGGCGCTGCGCTGCGCGTCCAGCTCCGGCACCGGGTTCTGCAGCAGGGTGCCGTCCGGCCCGGCCGTCAGCACGCGGGGCACGGTGAAGCAGTGCTGCCAGCCGTAAGCCACGGTGGGCGCGTTGCCGTAGTCGGCGTCCGGCATGCCCATCCAGCCGATCTGGATGCGGCGGCCGGTGCTGTCCACAAAGCTCTGGGGTGCGTAATAATCAAAGCCTGCGTCCAGCTCGTGGAATTCGCTCAGGGTGCAGTCCCCGCGCCAGTCACCGTAGATGGCAAACCAGCCGCAGCCGTAGACGTTCTGGCACTGGATGCCCTGAGGGGACACCGCCAGATACCACTGCCCGTCCAGACAGAACAGGTCCGGGCACTCCCACATGTAGCCGAAGGGTTCCGGGGTGGTCAGGGTGTTGATATAGGTCCAGCGGAGCTTGTCGGTGCTTTCCAGCACCAGCACTTCGCCCTTGTCCTCCAGCGTGCGGGCACCCAGCACCATGTAGTACCGGCCTTCGTAGGCGAACACCTTGGGATCCCGCACATGGCAGGTGAGCCCGGCGGGATAGTCGCGGTTAGTCAGCAGGCACTGCTTGCTGTCGAGGATCACGCCGTCCTTGCTGACGGCCAGGCAGACGTTGTGCCCGCGGCCCTCTTTGATGTAATCGAAATTGCCGGGGTGCTTGACGTTGCCGGTGTAGTAGAGGTACATGGTGCCATCCTCCACCAGGGCGGAGCCGGAGTAGGCACCGTGGCAGTCAAAAGGCTCGTCCGGATAAAGCATCACCGGCAATTGCTCCCAGTGGAGCAGGTCGGTGCTGACGGCGTGGCCCCAGTGCTTGACCCCGCCGTTCACGTCGAAGGGGCCATACTGGAAGAATGCGTGGTACTGCCCGCCGTAGACGCACAGGCCGTTGGGGTCGTTCAGCCAGCCTACCGGCGGCTGCAGGTGGAACCGCTGGCGGTGGGGGTCGGCGGCAACGGTTTCCTTGCCCAGCGACTCCACCAGAGGCACCAGCTTTTTCAGATCGCGCTGGAGTGCGTTCATGCCTTGACCTCCTCAGGGCTCCAGATGAGCCAGGTTACAGCGAAGGACACGCCGAAGGAGATGGCCATCATGATGATGTACTGCAGCGGCATGTGCAGGTGAAGCAGGATGCCGAAGATGCCGGTGACGCCGGTGCCGGTGGCACCCAGCCCCACGATGCTGGCGTACCATGCGCCGCAGGCACCGCCCAGCAGGCCGCCGAGGAAGGGCTTGAAGTAGCGCAGGTTCACGCCGAAGATGGCAGGCTCGGTGATGCCCATGCAGGCGGACAGGGCAGAGGGCAGGGCCATGGACTTGACCTTGGTGTCCTTACTCTTGAGGGCCACGGCCAGAGCGGCACCGCCCTGTGCCACGTTGGCAGCGCTGGCCAGCGGCAGCCAGTAGGTGTAGCCGTAGCGGGCCAGCTGGCCCAGGTCGATCAGGGTGTACATGTGGTGGATGCCGGCCACGACGGTGACCGCGTACAGGCCGCCCATGATGAAGGAGCCGATGCCGTAGGGCAGGGTGATGAGGGACTGTACGCCGGTGATGATGCCATTTTCCAGCTTGGTGAACACGGGACCGATGGCGGCCAGGGTCAGGTAACCGGTGACGAACACGGACACCAGCGGGGTGACGAACAGGTCAAACATGGCGGGCACCACCTTGTGCAGCCGCTTTTCGATCTGGCACATGAGCCACACGGCGATGATGACCGGGATGACGTGGCCCTGATAGCCCACCAGCGGCACCGAGTACAAGCCGCCGAACACCGGCTGCATCACGTTGACGCCGTTGGAAACGGTCCAGGCGTTCTGCAGGTCGGGGTGGATCATGATCATGCCGATGACTGCACCCAGATAGGGGTTGCCGCCGAACACCTTGACGGCAGAGTAGGCGATGAGGATGGGCAGGAAGGTGTAGGCCGTATTGGAGAACAGCTTGGCGAACACATACACCGAGCCGGTGGTGTCGATGTTCAGGAAACCGTTGTTCACCATGAAGTTCAGCGCTTCCATGATGCCCATCAGGAAGCCGGAAGCCACGATGGCGGGGATGATGGGCACAAAGATGTCGCCCAGGGTCTTGATGGCTCGCTGATACCAGGGTGCCTTGGCGGCGGCCGCCTGCTTCACGTCCTCCTTGCTGCCTCCCTCGATGCCGGCCAGCTGGATGAACTCGTCGTATACCTTGTTCACCGTGCCGGTGCCAAAGATGATCTGCAGCTGGCCCTGTGCCTCAAAAACGCTCTTGGCACCCTCGGCGTTTTCCAGCTCCTGCTTGTTGACCTTTGCGTTGTCTGCGATGACCAGACGCAGGCGGGTGGCGCAGTGTGCGGCCGACAGGATGTTGTCCTTTCCGCCGATGCAGTCCAGAACCTGTTGTGCTGCGTGTTTGTAATCCATAGTGCACTTCTCCTTTGCTTGATGCTTCCTTTTTCTGCGCTGCAGGGCAGTTTTGGAATTGACTTGACGCGCGGGGTGTGCTACAATACCGCTTTGTGTATGACAATTTCCGGGAAAAAGGGAAAACCAAGATGAATCTGACAAAGCAGTTCTTTAAATATGTATCGCAGAATATTTTCGGTCTGCTGGGCACGTCCTGCTATATTCTGGCCGATACCTATTTTATCTCGCAGGCGGCGGGCACCGACGGCGTGACCCTGCTCAACCTCTGCCTGCCCATCTACAACTTCATTTTTGCCATCGGTTCCATGATCGGTCTGGGTGCGGCCACCCGCTACGCCATCCTCCGCGCACAGGGCGAGGAGCGGGCGGCACAGCGGTATTTCTCCAATGCCGTCTTTTGCGCCTGCCTGCTGGCCGTGCCCTTTGTGCTGGTGGGCATCTTCTGCCCCGGCACACTGCTGCGGCTCATGGGCGGCGATGCCGGCATCGTGGCGCTGGGCATCCCCTATGCGCGCATCTTTCTGCTGTTCACGCCCTTTTTTATGTGCAACTACATCGTGTCGGCCTTTGTCCGCAACGACGGTGCACCCTCGCTGGCCATGGTGGCCACGCTGAGCGGCAGCCTGTTCAATGTGGTGTTCGACTACATCTTCATGTTCCCCATGGGGCTGGGGCTGGCCGGTGCGGCACTGGCCACCGCCGTTTCGCCGATGCTCAGCATCGCCATCTGCAGCCGCCACTTCTTCCAAAAAGACAACACGGTGCAGTTCGTGCGGCAGCTGCCCTCGGCAAAGCTGCTGGGGCAGAGCTGCCAGCTGGGCATCTCCGGCTTTGTGGGGGAGATGTCCTCCGGCGTGACCACGACGGTGTTCAACTTCCTGCTGCTGGGTCTGGCCGGGAATGTGGCCGTGGCGGCCTACGGCGTCGTGGCCAACTTTGCGCTGGTGGCCACCGCCATTTTCAACGGTGTGGCCCAGGGTGCCCAGCCGCTGGTGAGCCGCTGCTACGGCCAAAGCGACCGCGCCGGAGCCCGGAAGCTGCTCATTCTGGGCAGCTGCACCGCGCTGGCACTGGCGGCCGTGCTGTACGCGGTGGTGTTCGGCATGACCGATACGCTGGTGGGCTGGTTCAACAGTGAAAACTCGGTGCAGATGGCCCGGTTTGCCCACAACGGCATGCGGCTGTACTTCGTGGGCTACTTCTTTGCCGGGTTCAACATCGTGGCGGCGGGCTACCTGAGCGCCACCAACCGCCCGCTGGAAGCCTCGGTCACCTCCATCTGCCGCGGCGTGGCGGCCATTGTGGTCTGCTCGCTGGTGATGAGCGCCCTCTTTGGCATGAACGGCGTGTGGGCGGCCTTCCCGGCATCGGAGCTGCTGACGGCGCTGCTGACCCTGTTTTTGCTGTTGCGGAAGAAAAAGCAGACTGTGTGAGTTCCAGCGGTGAAATATCCGCAAAAAACAGAATGCTTGAGTAGAACGTGCAGACGCCGCGATGTACCGGGTGAAGAACGAGAAAAAGGCAGCGGCAAGATCTTAAATATAAAGTTCCTGCTCGCGCAGAGCTTCTTCGGGCGAAAGCCCGGACTGCGCAGTGTGACCGGCCAGGGCCCGCCATTGTGCGGGGGACTGGCCGGTTTCTTTTTTGAACACCCGGCACAGGTAGTTGGCCCCGGAAAAGCCGCACAGGCTGGCCACCACGTCCAGCGTGTACTCCCGGTGCAGCAGCAGCCGCTGGGCGGCTTCCACCCGCACCCGGGTCAGATAGCGCCCCGGCGGGATGCCCAGCGCGGCGGTGAAGGTGCGCACCAGATGGCTCTTGGACACCCCCAGCCGCTCGCTGAGCTCCTCCACGCCGTACAGGCCCGCGTAGTTGGCCCGGATGTCCGCGATGGCGGCCTGCACCAGCGGCGGCAGGGCAGGGGCGGCGCTGTCGGCGTCGGCCAGCTCACACAACAGGGCAAAGGCCAGCTGGCTGCGCACCCGGCCCGGCAAGTCCTGCTCCGAGGCAAGGCGGTCCAGCAGCTCGGCGGCGGCGGGGCAGGTCTCGCCCCGGGCCAGAAAAGGCAGCTCGTGCAGCCCGGCCAGAAACTGGGCGCTGGCCTGCCCGGTGAGCTGGACGCACAGCAGGTGGCAGCTGCCCTCCGGCTCCAGCACCAGCGGGGCGCGGCTCAGCACCAGATGCCCGGCCGGGACGCTCTGGGGCGGCAGCAGCAGCGCAGCCCCGGCAGGCAGGGGCCCGGCGGAGGGCACACTGGCGGTGCACCGCCCGCTGGAAACAAGGCAGACCCACAGCCCGTCGCCGGTCAGGGTGAGGGGCGCGCAGGGCTGCACGTCCTGCACCTGCCCGGATGCGGCCACGGCATTCCAGTCAAACAGCAATATCCGACACCTCAAATCAATAAAATGCTATTTTATATCACAAAATAATCTGTTATTATAATACCAACGAACCGAAGCGCCGTCAAGGGCGCTGCAAACACAAGATTATGGAGGCAAACGATTATGGCTTCGATTAGCTGCCAGCACATCTATAAGATCTACCCGGGCGCTACCGCTCCTTCCGTCACCGACTTCAACCTGGAGATCCAGGATAAGGAATTCATCATCTTCGTCGGCCCCTCCGGCTGCGGCAAGTCCACCACCCTGCGCATGATCGCCGGCCTGGAGGAGATCTCCAAGGGCGAAATGTACATCGGCGGCCGTCTGATCAACGACGTTCCCCCGAAGGATCGTGATATCGCCATGGTGTTCCAGAGCTACGCTCTGTACCCCCACATGACCGTTTACAAGAACATCGCATTCGGTCTGGAGCTGCGCAAGACCCCGAAGGACGAGATCGACAAGCGCGTGCATGAGGCAGCCAAGATCCTGGAGATCGAGCACCTGCTGGACCGCAAGCCCAAGGCTCTGTCCGGTGGTCAGCGTCAGCGTGTTGCTCTGGGCCGTGCAATGGTTCGTAACCCGGCAGTCTTCCTGCTGGACGAGCCCCTGTCCAACCTGGATGCTAAGCTGCGTACCAGTATGCGCACCGAGATCATCAAGCTGCACAAGAAGCTGGCTACCACCTTCATCTACGTTACCCACGACCAGACCGAGGCTATGACCATGGGCGACCGTATCGTTGTTATGAAGGACGGCATCATCCAGCAGGTCGATACCCCGCAGAACCTGTACGATATGCCCTGCAATATGTTCGTTGCAGGCTTTATCGGCAGCCCCCAGATGAACTTCCTGGACGGCACCCTGATCAAGAAGGGCGAGCTGTACGGTGTTGATCTGGGCGGCGACGTGATCCCCCTGCCCAAGGAAAAGACCGCCGACGGCAAGCTGGATGCTTACGTTGGCAAGAAGGTCAAGATGGGCATCCGTCCCGAGGATATCGACGATGAGCCCGAGTTCATGGCAAAGCACACCGACTGCCAGCTGGAGGCTCAGGTCGAAGTGTCTGAGATGATGGGCGCCGAGATCTACCTGTACCTGGAGTACAAGGGCAACAAGATGACCGCTCGTGTGGCTCCCACCTCCAAGGCCCGCAACGGAGACACCGTCCGCGTTGCCTTTGACCCGCACAAGGTCCACCTGTTCGACATCGAGACCGAGCAGACCATCCTGAACTAAGCTGCAATTATGTGACGATCATTTTTTGATCCTCCTATCATCATACAGAGAACCGTCGGCAGGGAAACCTCCGGCGGTTTTCTGTGTCTATGGGCAAGGCAGACAAAAAGCAGCCGCGTACCTTTTGGAAGGCACGCGGCTGCTTTTGCTTTACCGGCAGCTCATTGCCGCAGGGCGGTCAGGCCCGGCGGGAGAAGTGAAACGGAGGTTATACCAGCCGGGGCAGATACTGCTCCTCGCAGGCATCCAGCCCCTCCTCCAGGTAGGCCCGGTAACAAACAGCTGCATGGAAATGTCCTTTCTGTCTGTGTTCGATGCTCTTTTATTGTACCACAGCCGGCAGGTTTTGTCACAACGCAAAAAGGGGCCGGAGCCCCCTCCCCTGCCAACCGGCACAAAAAAGCCCCGGAGGGCAGCTTTGCAGCCACACTCCGGGGGAAAGGATGACGAATTGTTATTTACCTGTAGTACCGTAGTAGTCCTTAATGCGGACAGCGATAGCGATATAGCTCTGCTCGTTATCGCCGCTGACCACAATACCCACATTGGACCAGATGCCATCCTGGTTCACGCTGGCATCGACCTTCGTATCGACATACTTCGAGATCTCAGTCAGCACCACATTCAGCAACGTATTCTGGTAGTCATACCGGGCGGTGATCACAATCGCCAGATCATTCCCTACCTGCTTCTTGTTGATACGGAATGCCCCAGCATAGCCAAGGACGTTGAACTGACCGTTGAGATCCTCGTCCAGCTGAGCTTTAGCCACTGCACGAAGCTGTGCGTCATTGGTCACTTGGACGCCCTTCTGGTTGCCGATCTGGGTCAGCACTTTCTGCTCCTCAGGGTTGTTGACGGACCCGCCACCGCCGCCACAGGCGGTAAGCATCAGCAGGGCCATAGCACCTACCAGTAACAGAGCCGCGAATTTTTTCAGGTTTTTCATAGGATCTCCCTCCAGTCTGGTTGTTTTTGCGGATATGTTTCGTGATTCACGAAGATGCATCCCCGGCCGGGGACGCTTTCCTTGTCTCAATTATATCGAACAAAAGCCAGGGCTGTCAATGGGGGAGTTCCCTAAAAAATCAGAGGCCGGTTCGTGAAAAAGTCACGAAAACAGGTGATATTTGTTGCGCTATTGTAACTATCACACCAAACTTCGCAAAGAACCTTTGCCGTTTGGAATTTCCTGCCATCGGCCCGGAGACCGGGGCTGCTTTTCCGGCAGAGACAGTGCACTCAAATTTGGACAGATGTTGTATCCAAGGCACCGTCTCCCCGGCCCCCCAGACGGCAGCGGAAATCCTGGTAGCCAAAGTGGGCCAGCCGGGCCAAGCTGCCATCCTGCCGCAAAAGCCAGATATCCGGCAAAGGCATGCCGTTGAAGGTGTTGTTTTTGCAGGTGGTGTAGATGGCCATATCTCCAAACACCAGCCGCTGGCCCGGGGCCAGTGGGGCTTTGAAGCTGTAGTCTCCCATCACATCCCCTGCCAGGCAGGTGGGGCCGCCCAGCCGCACGGTGCAGGGCTTTTCGCCGGGGTCTCCGGCGTCCAGCAGGGGCGGGCGGTAGGGCATCTCGATGACATCCGGAGTGTGGCAGGCGGCAGAGGTGTCCAGAATGGCAAGGCTGGTGTCTCCGTTCTGCAAGGTGTCCAACACGGTGGTGACGAGGTAGCCCGCGTTGAGGGCCCAGGCCTCGCCCGGCTCCAGGTACACCCGGACGCCGTACTTTGCCTGCATCTGGCAGATGCACTGCTCCAGGGTAGCCAGGTCATAGCCGGGCCGGGTAACGTGGTGGCCGCCCCCAAAGTTCACCCACTTCATCTTGGGCAGCAGATCCCCGAACGTTGCCTCCACCGCTTTCAGGGTCACAGCCAGGGCGTCGGCGTCCTGCTCGCAGAGGGTGTGGAAGTGGAGGCCATCCAGCAGCTCCGGCAGCTCCGGGTGAGCAGCCACAGCGGCGTCCCACTGGGCACGGGTGGTGCCCAGGCGGCTGCCGGGGGCACAGGGGTCATAGATGGCATGGCCCTCCTGGGTGGAGCACTCAGGGTTTACCCGCAGGCCCACGCTTTTGCCGGCAGCCTTGGCCGCCGGGCCAAACTTTGCCAGCTGGCCGGGCGAGTTGAACACGATGTGGTCGGCGTACTGCAACAGCTCTGCGAACTCGTCTGCCCGGTAGGCGGCGCAGAACACATGGTTCTCCTTTTCCGGCAGCTGCTCCCGGCCCAGGCGGCTCTCGTACAGGCCGCTGGCCTCGGTGCCTGCCAGGTAGGGGGCCAGCACCGGGTACACATCAAAGTTGGAAAAAGCCTTTTGGGCCAGCAGGGCCCGGCACCCGGTGCGCTGCTGTAGCTCCAGCATGATCTGACCGTTCCGGCGCAGCTGGGCCTCGTCCAGCAGATAGCAGGGGGTGGGCAGGCTTTGCAGCTGCTGTTCCGTCAGGTTTGCCAGCCCTGCAAAGGCCGGGCGGCGATCCTCCAGCCGCATCAGTCCACCAGAGCCGGGCTGTGGCTCTCGCTGCGGGGAAGGCCGTACTGGTCCAGGGCCTCCAGATACGGGTCCGGATCAAACTCCTCTACGGTGTGGACGCCCTTGGTGGTCCACTTGCCGGTCAGCAGCATCAGAGCACCGCACATGGCAGGCACGCCGGTGGTGTAGCTGATGGCCTGGCTGCCCACCTCCCGGTAGCACTCCTGGTGGTCGCAGACGTTGTAGATGTAATAGGTCTTCTCCTTGCCGTCCTTCTTGCCGGTGAAGATGCAGCCGATGTTGGTCTTGCCCTTGG
>ERZ1106963.1441-NODE-1441-length-28788-cov-29.146661_pt1 | contig 28788 bp, 25 predicted proteins | sample MGYA00403681_ERZ1106963 | MGnify/ENA primary metagenome ERZ1106963 (study PRJEB35170, sample SAMEA104062407) | human gut metagenome | biome: human gut; feature: human-associated habitat; material: faeces | place: Denmark | collected 2012-05-03 ...
CCAAGGGCAAGACCAACATCGGCTGCATCTTTACCGGCAAAAAGGACGGCAAGGACAAGACCTACTACATCTACAACGTCTGCGACCATCAGGAGTGCTACAAAGAGGTGGGCAGTCAGGCCATCAGCTACACCACCGGCGTGCCGGCTATGTGCGGCGCCCTGATGCTGCTTACCGGCAAGTGGACCACCAAGGGCGTGCACACCGTAGAAGAGTTTGATCCCGATCCGTATCTGGACGCACTGGACAAGTACGGCCTGCCCCGCTCCGAGAGCCACAACCCGGCTCTGGTGGACTGATGCGGGTGCGCGACAGCCGCCCGCCCTTTGCGGGGCTGGCAAACCTGTCCGAGGAGCAGCTGCACCGCCTGCCCACCCCCTGCTATCTGCTGGACGAAGCCCAGCTGCGCCGCAACGGCGAAATTCTGCTGGGGGTGCAGCAGCGCACCGGCTGCCGTATTCTGCTGGCGCAGAAAGCTTTTTCCAACTTTAACGTCTACCCGGTGCTGGCACCCTATCTGGCCGGTACCGAGGCCAGCGGCCTGTACGAGAGCCATTTGGGCAGGGAAGAGCTGCCGGAGAAGGAGAACCATGTGTTCTGCGCGGCCTACCGGGTTGATGAGTTTGCCCAGCTGCTGCAATACGCCGACCATATCGTGTTCAACTCGCCCAGCCAGCTGGCAAAGTTCGGCCCGGCGGCAAAGGCGGCGGGCAAAAGCATCGGTCTGCGCATCAACCCGGAGCGCTCCACGCAGGAGGGGCATGAAATCTATGACCCCTGCGCTCCCGGCAGCCGTCTGGGCACTACCCGCGTCCAGTGGGATGCCGCAGTAGCCGCGCACCCGGAGCTGCCCGCTCTGCTGGACGGTCTGCACTTCCACACCCTCTGCGAGCAGGACGCGGACGCGCTGGCGGTGACGCTGGCAGCGGTGGAGGAAAAGTTTGCCGACCTGCTGCCCAGAATGCAGTGGCTCAATTTCGGCGGGGGACACCACATCACCCGCCCGGGCTATGCCCTTGCTACGCTGGAAAGCTGCATCCTGTCGGTGCGGCAGAAGTACGGCGTACAGGTGTATCTGGAGCCCGGCGAGGCTTGGGCGCTGAACGCGGGCTATCTGGTCACCACCGTGCTGGACACCCTGCGCAATGGGGACACCGACCTTGCCATTCTGGATATGTCCGCAGCCTGCCACACCCCGGACGTCATCGAGATGCCCTACCGCCCGCCGCTGCTGGATGCCGGTGAGGCAGGGGAGAAGGCACACACTGTCCGGCTGGGCGGTCCCACCTGCCTTGCGGGGGATATCATCGGGGATTACAGCTTTGACGCACCCCTTGCCGAGGGGGATAAGCTCATCTTCGGCGATATGGCCATCTACACCACCTGCAAGAACAACACCTTCAACGGCATGCCCCTGCCGCCCATCTGGCTGCTGGGCGCAGACGGCAATTGCCGGGAGCTGGTGCACTTCGGTTATCAGGACTTCAAAATGCGCTTGGGCGCACAGTAAAATAAAAAGCGTTTGTCACGGCCTGAGGGCTGCGACAAACGCTTTTTTCATGAAAGGGGGCGTTAAGGTGAACGGCAGATAAAACAAAAAGCATCACACATCTCTGTGTAGTGCTTTGGTTCTGGTGGAGATTGCCGGGCTGTTGTAATCACGGTGACCCTCTTGCAGTCCATGCACGGCGCTCTCCCGGGTGAGCTAAGCCCTCGCTCGTTCGGCGTCAATAAAAAAAGCATCGCACATTTCTGTGCGATGCTTTTCTTTCTGGTGGAGATTACCGGGATCGAACCGGTGACCTCTTGCATGCCATGCAAGCGCTCTCCCAGCTGAGCTAAACCCCCAGATGTCTTGCTTTGTACCTGACGACGTGTGTAATTATACCAGCCACAGGGGCGCTTGTCAACAGTTTTTTGAAAATTTTTTGCAGCAAAAGATCCCCGCAGGGCGTGTGCCCGGCGGGGATCGGAAAGCGGGGAAGTGCTCTTTTTGAAAAACTACACCTTAGCGTGCCTGACGGTCGAAGATCTGCGGGGCCACGCGGCACAGCAGCACGGCGGCCACCATGGTGAGCAGGGTCTCGGGCAGCATATAGCTGCCGTTGTAGGTCAGGCTGTAAGTCCATGCGGCCAGACCATCATTCAGGTTGCCCCACACCAGCACGCCGGACAAAAAGCTGCACATAAAGCGCAGGAAACCGGCGGCAAAGGTGCCCACGGCCACGCCCACGGTGCGGTTCTTGAAGGGGCGGGCGAACAGCTCGGCCAGACCCAGTGCCATAAAGGCCAGCACATAGTCCAGCAGCACCTCACCGAGGAAGTAGAGGAAGGTAGAGGCGGGAGGAGGGTAGAAGCCCATGATCATTTGCAGGCAGGCGTTCACGAAACCGGTGAACAGGCCCCACTTTGCGCCGTGGCGGAAGGACACCAGCACAAAGGGCAGCATGCTCAGCAGGGTAATGCTGCCGCCGTTGGGCATGGTGAAGAACTTGATGTTGGAAAGCACCGTGCCAATGGCGATCATCAGGGCGCATTCCACCAGAATACGGGTCTTGGAATAGGTTTTGGACATGATGAAAAGATTCCTCTCTCGTAATAGTACACAAAAACAAAATGCGCCTGCCGACAGCAGACGCATGGAGGTTTGTTGAACGTACCGGACAGTTCCGCAAACTCCCTACGCCGGCATGGCCCGGATCAGGTAAAGGGTACTCCGCGCGATGCGGATCTCAGCCTTACGGCGCCCCTGTTTTTATGTCCGCCCACAGTATACGCGCCGGGGGACAAAAAGTCAAGCCCGCAGACATAATCCGCCCCGGCGGTGCGTATGTTATACCATTGCAAAGCTGGAACGCAGGGAGGCGGGATATGAAAGCCGATCCAGAACAGCGCGCCGTGCAGCTGGGGGAGTACATTGCCGCCCACAACGCAACGGTGCGGGCAGCGGCGGCTGCGTTCGGGTGCAGCAAGTCCACCGTGCACAAGGACGTTGCCGTGCGGCTGCGCAGCATCAGCCCTGCGCTGTACGGGCAGGTGCGCGCCGTGCTGGCCCGCAACAAGGCCGAGCGCCACCTGCGGGGCGGTGCTGCCACCCGGCGCAGATACAGCCGCCGCTAAAGCCAAAAAAGACCACTGCCTTGCGCAGCGGTCTTTTTTGCTGGGACGGAACCCTCTCAGGCGCTTGCGCGCCAGCTCCCCCTTTGGAGGAGCTGGCAAAGCCGTAAAGCTTTGACTGAGAGGGCTTTCAAGCGGCTACTTTCATCCCCCGGTGTGGAACTGCTGCAGCGCGCCCTTTTCCAACCGGCTTACCTGTGCCTGACTGATGCCGATCTCCTGCGCCACCTCCATCTGGGTCTTGCCGTGCAGATACCGCAGCTCCATAATGCGCTTTTCCCGGGGGGAAAGGGCGGCTACCGTATCGCGGAACTGTAACCCACTGATCCAGCTCTCCTCGCTGTCCGGGTCGCGCACCTGATCGATGACATACATGGCATCGCCGCCGTCGGTGTACACCGGCTCATCAAGGCTGAGCGGCTCCACCACCGACTCCAGCGCGGCGGTCACCTCGCGCCGGGTAAGCCCCGCTGCGGCGGCGATCTCGTCCATGGTGGGCTCGCGCCCCAGCTGCTTTTCCAGCGTTTCCCGCGCCTGCATGGCACGGTAGGCGGTGTCCCGCAGGGTGCGGCTTACCCGCAGGGCGTTGTTGTCCCGCAGAAAACGCCGGATCTCCCCAATGATCATGGGCACGCCGTAGGTGGAAAAACGCACCGGCTGCGCGGGGTCAAAGTTGTCGATGGCCTTGATCAGCCCGATGCACCCCACCTGAAACAGATCGTCCAGATTCTCGCCCCGCTGGGCAAACCGCTGCACCACGCTGAGCACCAGCCGCAAATTGCCCTCCACCATCCGCGCCCGGGCAGCCTTGTCCCCTGCGTGGGCAAGGGTGAGCAGCTGCCGCTTTTCTGCCTCGGTCAGCACAGGCAGCTGCCCCGTGTTCACACCGCATAGCTCCACCTTGTTGTACATCCAAACGCCCCCGGTCTTTTAGCTTTACCGGAAGTATGGCTCTGTGCGCCGGGCGCTATGCGTGGAAAAAATTGAGCGCCCCTCCGCAAAAGAGGGGCGCTTTGTAGACAAAGCTGTAATTTTATGGTATGCTGTGACTGGCGGCGCAAGCCGTCCATCAGGCGCTGTGCCCACAAACGCAGGCGGCTAGCTCCTTACCGGTACCTGAGTGCCGGGTAAGAGCGAATTTTTTCTTTGAGATCTCGTTTCTCCCCGGACGCTTAAGGGCGGGAAGGGGGGATGCGTCATGACGTTTGAACAGGTCGTATTGCTGCTCACGCTGCTTGGCGGAGCAATCTACATCACCTTTCAGATCACATGGACTGTATCGCACAGTGATGATAAAAAGAAAAAATGACCGCCCTCAGTGACTCCCAATCCTGAACGGTCATTTTTCTTTTGATCTAGTATGGTAAGGAGTTAGCCGTTTGCAGGGCCAGCGCCTCTTGTGTTTTCATTATACACGTTCCCACGCGGAATGTCAAGCGCTACGCCCGCTGCTACTCGCTTTCAAGGCGGGCTTTCAGGGTGTGGATGATGCGCTTTTCCAGCCGGGAGATATAACTCTGGCTGATGCCAAGGGCATCGGCGGCTTCCTTCTGGGTGCGCTCCACGCCGTCGGTAAGGCCGAAACGCAGTTCCATGATCTGCCGCTCCCGTGCCGAGAGCGCCGCCACGGCGCTGCGCAGTACCGCGCGCTCGGCGTCCTGCTCCAGCTGCTGGCTTACCGCGTTGGCGTCGCTGCCAAGGATGTCCGAGAGCAGCAGCTCGTTGCCGTCGCCGTCCACGTTCAAAGGCTCGTCGATGCTGGTCTCCTGCCGACGGTTGGAGCTTTTGCGCAGGTACATCAAGATCTCGTTGCCGATGCAGCGGCTGGCGTAGGTGGCAAGCTTGATGCTGCGGGCAGGGGTGAAGGTGTTTACCGCCTTGATCAGCCCAATGGTACCGATGCTTACCAAGTCCTCGGCGGGCACGCCGCTGTTCTCGTACTTTTTTGCCAGATACACCACCAGCCGCAGGTTGTGGGTGATCAGCTCCTCGCGGGCAGCGGTGTCCCCGGCAGCCATGCGGTCAAGCAGGGCTTTTTCCTGCTCGGGGCTCAGGGGCGGGGGCAGGCTTGGCCCGCCCGCCAGATAATGCACCGCGCCGCAGTAGCGCAAATGCCCCCACAGCCGCCGCCAGACTTGCCGTAAAAACTGCAACATGGAAATCCCTCCTGTGCACTGTTAATTATATGTATAATAGAGGAAACTCCCTCAGGCAAAGCCTTGGGGCTTTGCCAGCTCCCTCGGGGAGGGAGCCTCTGGCACTGCCGGAAACTTGCTCTTTACACCTGATGCTTTAGCAATGGGGCTAACGGCGTGCGCCCTCTCAGTCAAGCCCTGTCGGGCTTGCCAGATTCCCCCTTTTGTCGCTGCGCGACATCTTCCCCCGGAGCGGGGGAAGTCTTTCCTCAAGGGGAGAGCCAAGAGCACTGCCGGAAACTTTTTCATTGCTCCTAAAGCTTTAGCAACGGACTTTAAAACTTGGCTCTCCCTCCGGGAGAGCTGGCGCGGGAGCGCCTGAGAGGGCGGAAAACTCCTACACCCCTGCCTCCTCCGCTACGTCATCCCCCAACAGCAGCGTCCACGCGCCGGTGGGGGCATCCGGCGCGCAAAAGGCCGCCAGCAGGTCGGGCACACGGTGCTGCCCACAGCATAGCACGGCGGGTACGACCGGCAGCAGGCAGTGGCCGGTAACGGCGGCGCAGGGCACAAACTGCACCCCCAGCCCCGGGGGCGGGGCAGCACCGGCGGCAAACCAGCTGTCTAAGGTTTCCCGCAGCGGCGCGGGCAGCCGGCTGCGCACCGGCGGATACTGCACCAGCACCACCCGCCGCCCGGCAAGAGGGTCTTGCAGGGTAAAGCCGGTGTCATGGTAGGCCTGCACGGGCACAGCCGCTCCCGCAAGGTGAAGCACGGCGGCAAAGCAGCCCCGCTGCGGGCGGCCAAACACCGCCAGCAGCCCGCGCAACAGCGCATACACCCCGGCGCAGCACAGCAAAAGCCGCCCCGGGCGCACCGGCAGCAGCACGCTCAGGTTATTGGCCTGTACCCCGGGCAGCACCACCGCGCCGCACAGCAGGCCGTTCAGCGCCGCGTACCACCCGCACAGCCGGGCAAAGCTGCGCGCGCCGGGCACGCCGTAGCACACCGCCACCACCCCGCAGCAGCTGGCTATTTTATATAGTATCGCCAGCGGGGCAGGCCACGGCGGCGCCAGCAGGGCAAGGGTGCTTGCCGCAGCCGCCGCGCTGCCCACGCACAGCCGCAGCCCGGTGCAGCAGCGCCCGCACAAAAGCCCCGCGCCCAGCAGCAGCGCGGCGGCTGCAGCAAAGTTTACCAGCAGCAATTCGTCCACAAAAACAACTGTTTTCATTGTGCAGCACCGCCTTATGGTTCTGGTAATTCTATTTTTCACAAATTTGCGAAAAAACTTGTCACACCAGAAAAACCCGCATGAACAGTGCACATTTGCTACAAAAGCGGGGACGAGGTTTCACAGTTTTTACACTTTTTTCAAAAAAGTACTTGAACATTTCTGGAAAGTGTGGTATATTATTGCCATCCTAGCAAGGATTGAACCGGAAACACCGGTTCGAAAATATTTTTTCTATTTTTGAAGGGAGTAATTCATTATGATGATGCCTGCAAATTTCTCTGCTGTGTCTGAGAACGAGATGACCTACGTTATGGGCGGTAGCGTTGCTGACTACCTGGCACCCGCTATGGGCGCTGCTCAGTGGCAGAACTTCCACAAGAACCTGATTACCATCGTTGGTAACAAGTACGTCAAGGGCTTCCTGGACAACACCGTTAACGCTGTGTTCAGCGGCACCTGGACCCCCGGCGACGGCCTGACCGGCTTCGGCGGCCAGTTCAGCAACATCTGGAAGAAGAACTACACCGATAATGTGACCGATGAGTCCACTGGCGCTCAGAAGTTCGGCTACGGCGCTCTGGGCGTTGTGAACAGCATCCTGAACGTTGCTGGCAACCTGGCTGCTATCTACAACCTGGGCTTCGGCACCGCTAAGAACATTGTCAGCGAGGACAAGTTTGGCTTCTAAGCTTAACTCTCAGACGATGCTTGCGTGACTGTACCCTTAGGGGTGCAGGGAACATACTAGCATAATAACACCCCCGTGGGCTTATGCCTGCGGGGGTGTTTTTTGCGTAACTCCCTTAGTCAAAGCCTGCGGCAGTACCCCCTCAGTCACGGCTTGCGCCGTGCCAGCTCCCCCAAGGGGGCACCTTTTGGCAATGCCGGAAAGTTTGCCATCACCGCCCAAAGCCGTCCCCTTGGGGAAGGTGGCAAAGCCGTAGACTTTGACGGAAGGGGTGCTGTTCCCGCCTGAACCCTCTCAGTCCGCTCCCGTTGGTCGCGTCCAGATTCCCCTATTTGTCGCTGCGCGACATCTTCCCCCGACCGGGGGAAGTCTTTCCTCTCAGGGGGAGCTTTTTTACGCTGCCGGAAAGTTTGTGATTTTGCCGGATACTTTGCCGTAACCGCAAAAGCTCCCCCTTTCGGGGGAGCTGGCATCGCGCAGCGATGACTGAGAGGGTTTTCCCACGTTCACACTTCTTTTACCAGTCTGTTACTTTCCGTTTTGTGCTGTTTGTGGTATACTATGGTCAACATGGGTCACCATGGCAACATTGAAACAGACAGGATGTGAAATCCTCTTATGAAAGATGGTTTTTTAAAGACAGCTGCCTTTTCGCCCGCGCTGCGGGTGGCAGACTGCACCTATAACGCGCAGCAGATTCTGGCGCAGCTGCAAGCTGCCGCGCAGCGCGGGGTAAAGCTGGCGGTATTCCCGGAGTTTTGCCTTACCGGCTACACCTGCGGCGATTTGTTTTTGCAGCGCACCTTGCAGCAGGGCGCACTGGATGCGCTGGAATGGCTGCTTGCGCAGACCCGCACGCTGGATACCGTGGCGCTGGTGGGCTTGCCGCTGCTGGTGCACGGCAAGCTGTACAACTGCGCCGCCGTACTGTGCCGGGGGCAGCTGCTGGGCATCGTGCCCAAGACCTACCTGCCCAACTACGGCGAGTTTTACGAAAAGCGGCAGTTCACCCCCGGCAGCACCGAGGTGCAGACGGTGACTGTCTGCGGGCAGCAGGTGCCCTTTGGTACGTCGCTGCTGTTCCGCTGCCGCCAGATGCCCAGCTTTGTGCTGGGCGTGGAGCTGTGCGAGGATTTGTGGAGCGCGCTGCCGCCCTCCACCTTCCACGCACTGGCGGGCGCTACCGTCATCGCAAACCTTTCCGCCAGCGATGAGACCGTGGGCAAAGCCGAGTACCGCCGCGCGCTGGTGGCAAACCAGTCTGCCCGGCTGCTGTGCGGCTACCTGTACGCCTCGGCAGGGCACGGCGAAAGCACCACCGACATGGTGTTTGCCGGGCACGACCTCATTGCCGAGGACGGCAGCATTCTGACCGAGACTGCGCCCTTTGCGGGCAATTATGCTGAGACCGAGCTGGACTGCCAGCGCATGGAGGCCGAGCGTGCCCGCAACACCAGCTTTGAGCACACTGCCGAGGGCTACGTCACGGTGGAATTTGACCTAATACCGGAGGAAACGGTGCTCACCCGCCGCATCGACCCCGCCCCCTTTGTGCCCGGCGACCCACAGCGCCGCGCCGCCCGGTGTGAGCTGATTTTAAAGATGCAGGCCGATGGCCTTGCCAAGCGGCTGGAACACGCCCACGCAAAAACAGCGGTCATTGGGATTTCCGGCGGATTGGACAGCTGCCTTGCTCTGCTGGTGGCAGTGCGCGCCATGAAGCAGCTGCACCGCCCCGCCGCCGATGTGCTGGCGGTGACCATGCCCTGCTTTGGCACTACCAAGCGCACCCGCAGCAACGCCGAGATTTTGTGCGAGGAGCTGGGCGTAAGCTTTCAGGAAATTCGCATCGCCGACACCGTGCGCAGCCACTTTGCGGATATCGGGCAGGACGAGACCGTGCTGGACGTCACCTTTGAAAACGGGCAGGCGCGTGTGCGCACGCTGGAGCTGATGGACCTTGCCAACCGCACCGGCGGCCTTGTGGTGGGCACGGGCGACCTTTCGGAGCTGGCGCTGGGCTGGGCAACCTACAACGGCGACCACATGAGTATGTACGGCGTAAACGCCGGTGTGCCCAAAACACTGGTGCGCTATCTGGTGCAGTACGAGGCCGAGACCGCCGCCACCCCCGCTTTGCACGATGTGCTGCTGGATATTCTGGCTACCCCGGTCTCGCCGGAGCTGCTGCCCGCCAAGGACGGCGAAATTGCACAGATCACCGAGGATTTAGTCGGCCCCTACGAGCTGCACGATTTTTACCTGTATTATGTGCTGCGCTGCGGTTTTGGCCCGGCAAAGATCTACCGGCTGGCAAAGGCTGCCTTTGCGGGCAGGGCAGAGTATACGGACGCCGTGCTGTACAAGTGGCTGCGCAACTTTTACTGGCGCTTTTTTGCCCAGCAGTTCAAGCGCAGCTGCCTGCCGGACGGCCCCAAGGTGGGCAGCGTGACCCTTTCGCCCCGGGGCGACTGGCGCATGCCCAGCGACGCCTGTGCTACCCTTTGGCTGGCAGAGCTGGAGCAGCTCAAGCCCGGGGAGCAGTAAGCCATGAAGAAGAAGAAGCTTTTGACCAATATCCTGTTTGCAGTGGTGGTGCTGGCCATAGCAGCGGTGCTGCTGGCCGTGCGCAGCCACAACGCCACAGGAGGAAAACTGACTGCCCAGCTGATCTACGGCGATAGCAACACCGTGCTGGACATTCCGCTGGAAAAGGACGAGACTTACAGTGTGGACACCGGTTATTATACGGTGCATATAGAGGTAAAGGACGGCAGAGCGCGGTTTGTTGAATCGCCCTGCCCGGATCACATCTGCGAGGGCTTTGGCTGGCTGTCGGCGGAGGATCAGACCGCCACCTGCCTGCCCGCCCGCGCCGTGCTGACCATCGTTCCGGTGGGCTAAAAAAGGAGTATTCTCATGTTGGACGAAAACGAGCATTCCCGCAAGGAGGACGGTCGTTCCCTGCACCGTCTTTTGCACAAGGCTGAGCAGCAGGACGCTACCGTGGTGGTGGACAGCGCCGCGTTTTTCTCGGAGCTGCCGCCGGAGCAATCCGCGCCGCCCCGCCGCCCGCAGCAAAACACCCCCCGCAGCACTGCTGGCGGGGAGAATGGGGCGTACCTGCCCCCGAAACGAGGGAAGATCTTGCTGACCGTACAGGCAATTTTAAGCGTTCTGGTGCTGGTGCAGCTCTGGCGCACCCAGATGCTGCCGGTGCTGTATCTGGTGGTGCTGGCGGCGCTGCTGGCGCTGCTGTGGCTGCTGGTCAAGCGCTGTCAGGAGTACAAAACTGCAGGCACCGTGTCCCGGGTGTTCTCGGTGGTGCTGTGCGCCGCCATGGCAATGGGCTGCGTGTGGGCGCAGCAGGGCCTTGCAGCGCTGGGCAATATGACCAATGGTTTTTTGAGCAACGCCGAGGCGAATAAGATCACCAAAGAGCCTTTTGTGGTGTACCTGAGCGGCGTGGATACCCGCGGTGATCTGACTGATAAAGCACGAAGCGATGTGAATATCATTGCCGCCGTGAACCCCGTTACCAAGCAGGTGGTGCTGATCAACACCCCGCGCGATTACTATGTGGACCTTGCCGGAACGAACAGCAAGGATAAGCTGACCCACGCCGGGCTTTACGGCGTGCAGACCAGCATGGACACCCTCGGCAACCTGTACGGGGTGGACGTACAGCACTACATTCGCATCAATTTTGCAGGGTTCATCAACATTATTGATGCGCTGGGCGGCGTGGACGTGTACTCCGATCAGGCGTTCACCTCAGTAGGCAGCCCCGGCTACTACGACCCCACCACCTTTGTGGAGGGGTGGAACCATCTGGACGGCAAGGCTGCGCTGGCCTTTGCCCGCGAGCGCCACGCCTTTAAGACCGGCGATGTGCAGCGCGGCATCAACCAGATGAAGGTGATCGATGCCATGCTGAACAAGATCAAGTCCCCGGCGCTGCTGATGGGCTTTACCAAGATTCTGGATGCTGTTTCCGACAGCTTTGTTACCAGCCTTTCCCAGAATCAGATCAGCGCACTGGTGCGGATGCAGCTGAGCGATTTTGCAGAGTGGAATATTGAACGCTACACCGTTACAGGCACCTCCGGCAGCAGTACCAAATGCTACTCTGCCAAGGGGCAGAAGCTCTACGTCATGAAGCCGGACGAAGCCTCTGTGGCAAAGGCCAAAGAGATGATCGCGGCTGTGCTGGGTGGCGAGGGCACGGTAAGCTCCACCACCCAGACCCCGGAAAAAACGGATGTGTACACCCCCACCACTGACCCCGATGCCGCTGTCTCGGTGCCCGAGACGCCTGCCGACAGCGTGATCGTGGAAGAACCTGCGGAAAGCGTGCCGGAGCAGCCCGCCGAACAACCGGCAGAGCAGCCGGCCGAGCAGCCCACGGAAACGCCCGCCGAGCAGCCCGCCGCCACCGAGACACCCCAGCCGGAGACCACCCCCGCCGAGGGTGGCAGCACCGAGACGCCCGCCGTCAGTCTGCCCACGCAGGAGCAGGTAGAGCAGGCCGCAGGCTCGCTGTACAGCGCTGCCTCCACCGTACTGGACGCCATCCTTGGCGCAGGTGGGAACTGAGCAGTCCCTTTTGCGTGAAAAGGCATCCCGGGAAAATCCGCGGATTTTCCCGGGATGCAATTTAAAATAATTATTCCGCTAAATATGCCCAAAGCGCACGCGGCGGGCATTTTCAATTGTCTTGCAAGCGACAAAAAGGCCACTGCACAAATACTGTGCGGTGGTCTTTTTGCGTTACAACAACAAAAAACGCTGCCTGCACGCAGCAGACAGCGCAAAAACACAAAAGGGAAAACGAGATAGACCGTAAGCCGGGTTCTGTATTAAACGACGATCTGTCTAGGCCTGCCATTGCTGACAGGCTCGTGCCGCCTTCGGGACACGCGAGCAGCGCTGTACGTCCCATATAGGCGTTGCTTCCGGTAGGGTTTACAAAGCCGCATGGTCACCCATGCGCTGGTGAGCTCTTACCTCGCCGTTTCATCCTTACCGCATTGCTGCGGCGGTTTGTTTTCTGTTGCACTTTCCCTAAGGTCACCCTCGGCTGCCGTTAGCAGTTACCGTGCTCTGTGAGGCCCGGACTTTCCTCAGAGCGGTCAAAGCCGCCCCGCCGCCGTATGTTCCACTCGTTTTCCGTTCCTCATGATACCATAAAAAAGTAAGATTTGCAAGTGAAACGAATTTTTGTTATAATATCATTTGTGTTTTTTGTGGATTTTGCAGGGGGAGGGCAGGCCATGCAGCTGTATTTTGCCGTGCCGGATACGGCTACCACCCACGAGGGGGTGCTGGTGCGCAGCTTTCTGCGCCAGTGTGCCGTCTCTACGGACCTTGCCCGGGCGGTCAAGTTCCGGGGCGGCGGCTTTTTTGCGGACGGCGAGCCCGTGCTGGCAAACCGGCGCATCTTTCCCGGGCAGGTGTTTTCCTTTGCGCTGCCGCCGGAAGGGGATGGCGTGACCCCGCAGCCGGAAATTCCGGTCAAGGTGGTCTACGAGGACGCTTTTGCCGTGGTGCTGGAAAAGCCGCCGCAGCTGGCGGTGCACCCCACCCTGAACTACCCCGGTGGTACGCTGGCAAACGGCTACGCCGCGTGGGCGGCAGAACACGGCCACAGTCCGGTGTTCCGTCCGGTGAACCGCATTGATAAGGACACCAGCGGCCTTGTGCTGGCGGCGAAAAACGCCTACGCAGCGCCACTATTGGCGGGCGGAGTGGCAAAGCTGTACTATGCCATTGCGCAGGGTGCGCTGCCGCTGGGGGAAGGGGTCGTTGATGCACCCATCGGCCGCCGGGGCGACAGCATCATCGGGCGCTGCGTTACCCCCGAGGGCAAGCCCAGCCGCACTGAATATACTATTATAAAGGAAGAAAACGGCCTTAGCCTTGCGGCCTGCGTGCCGGTGACTGGCCGCACCCACCAGATCCGGGTGCATTTTGCGTCTATTGGCCATCCGCTTGCCGGGGACGACCTTTACGGCGGCAGCCGGGAGCGCATTGGCCGGCAGGCGCTGCACTGCGCCAGACAAAGCTTTACGGTGCCTGTATACACCCCGCTGCCGGACGGTATCCGGGTAGAAATGCCCTTGCAGCTGCGCACCGTCACGGTGGAAAGCCCGCTGCCGCCGGATATGGAAGGGCTTTTTTCGTGAAAACTGCGTGAAAAAAGTAGCCAAATTTTATGTAAGCGCTTGTTTCAAACCGTGCAAAGTGTATAATAAAAAGAGAGCGTATTGTGTGCAGGCCCTGTTGGCCTTTTGAACAGGGGAACGTACACCATCTAGCTGCTGTGTTCCGGGCCGAAAAAATGCCCTGCAGCGGCGCAGGAAGGAGAAAAATCCCGTTGACTGAAGATAAAACAAAGGAGCAGCAGCCCGCTGCGCAGCCGGTACGGCAGCCCCGCCGCCAGAAGCTGCGCTCGCTGTGGGCGCAGTTCCAGTGCCGGGGTGTGCTGCGGCGGCACAGGTTGCGGCGCAAGCGCCAGCACCGCCGGGAAACGTTGTGGCGTAAGCTGCTGCATAACCCCGTAGCGCCCATAGTGGGCGAGACGTTGTACGCCGTAGGCTTTTCTGCCGAGTATGCCGTGGTCCGCACAGGACGCCGCTTGCAGCACGGCTTGCAGCGTCTACTGCAAACGGTCGGAGAACTGCTGAAAAATATCGCATCTATGGCCTTTCCCGGGGCGGCGCAGCTGCTGCGGGATCTGTTCGGCCCGGTAGTGCTTGCCCTGCGGGGCACCGGGGCGTTGCTGCGCCACGCACATCGGGTGCGCAAAGAGAATGGCTTTGGCGCTGCGCTGCGTGCAAGCGGGCACTTCCTTGCCCATGGCATTGCTGATAACATCCGTCTTGTGCCCCGCATGGCCATGTATGTGCTGCCGGTGGCAGCGCTGGCTGTTATGGTGACTGTGTTCCAGACTACCATCCGCCAGCCCTACGCCTTGCAGGTGCAGGTGGACGACAAGACCGTGGGCTATGTGGCCAACGAAGAGGTGTTTAACTCTGCGCTGGAGGCCGTGCAGCAGCGTATCAATTATTCCGGTGCAGAACAGGCGCGCTTTACCGTGGAGCCTACTTATTCCGTGACCATCGCCCATGACGTGATGGACGAAAATGACGTGGCTGACGCTATCCTCAAAACCTCCAGCGACCAGATCAGCGAGGGCACGGCTTTGTATCTGGACGGTGAGCTGACCGCCGTGTGTGCGGACGGCAGCAGCCTGCAACGATATATCAGCAGCCTGCTGGAGCCCTACGAGAACCCTGACGACCCCAACACCACTGTGGGCTTCAACAAGGATGTCACGCTGGAAAACGGCATCTACTTCAACGAGAGCTTCCAGGAGGAAGCCGAGGTGGAGCAGCTGCTCTCCGGCGTGCAGCAGGCAGAAAAATCCTACACGGTGCAGAACGGCGATACCATCTGGTCCATTGCCCAGAAAAACGGCCTGACCGTGAAGGAACTGTGCGAAATGAACACCGGCTTTACCGCCAACGGCGAAAACGGCCTGACCCAGAACTCCAAGATCCTGCCCGGCGACGCACTGACCGTGGTGCGGGAGGAGGAGACGCTGGAGGTGCGCATCACCAAGGTGGAAAGCTGGGAGGAAGAGATCGCCTACACCACCGAGACCACCAAGTCCAAAGAGCTGAACTCCGGCACGAAGCGTGTTACCCAGAAGGGTGAGAACGGCATCCGCACCGTGACGGCACAGCGGGTGTACGATGCAAACGGCAATCAGCTTTCCCAGCAGATTTTGAGCACTGTGGTAACCAAGGAGCCTGTGACTGAAAAAGTTACGGTGGGCACCAAAAAGGTGTCCTCCGGTGCATCCTATATCACCGGTAGAGGTCAGTTCATCTGGCCGGTGCCCGGCTATCGGAATTGTTCCCGCTGGTACGGCGGCAGCCACAAGGGCGTGGATATCTGCGCCGCCGCCGGTACGCCTATCTATGCTTCGGCAGGCGGTACGGTGACCAAGGCCGGCTACAACCGCGCCGGTGCAGGCAACGGCTACGGCAACTCCATCATCATCAGCCACGGCAACGGCTATACCACCTTGTACGCCCACTGCCTGTCGCTGGTGGTGCACGCCGGTCAGTCGGTCAAGCAGGGTCAGCTCATCGGCTATGTGGGCAGCACCGGACGTTCCAGCGGCAACCACTGTCACTTCGAGATCCGGCGCAACGGCTCTTACATCGCACCGCAGAACGTGTTCAACCGCAGCAAATATCGGTAAATAGCAGCAAGGGCTTTTCCACAGGGGAAAGCCCCTCTGCTGTATCATGAATAAAAAAGGAGAGATCATCTATGTCTACCCCTCACATCAGCGCAGAAATGGGCGATTTCGCCAAGACAGTCCTTATGCCGGGTGACCCCCTGCGTGCCAAGTTCATTGCCGACACCTTTTTGCAGGATGTCCGGCAGGTGACCGGTGTGCGCGGGATGCTGGGATTTACCGGCACCTACGAAGGCCGTCCCATCAGCGTGATGGGCAGCGGTATGGGAATGCCCTCCATCGGCATCTACTCCTACGAGCTGTTCAGCTTCTACGGCGTGGAAAACATCATTCGCATCGGCTCTGCCGGCAGCTATACCGAGAAGGCCAAGCTGTTCGACACCGTGCTGGCTACCGGCGCTGTGAGCGAAAGCAATTACGCCCGGGTGCAGAGCGGATTTACCGGCAACATCACCCTGCCCAGCGCAGCTTTGAATGAAAAGCTGCGTGCCTCCGCTGCAAAGCAGGGCATCCCTCTGATCGAGGGCAACATCCACTCCTCGGATGTGTTCTACCGCCAGCCCTCGGACGCAAAGCCCACCTACTGGGAAAAGCTGCGGGACGAGGACGGGTGCCTGTGCGTGGAGATGGAAAGCTTTGCCCTGTTTGCCAACGCGCAGGTGCTGGGCAAGAACGCCGCCTGCCTGCTGACCATCTCGGACAGCTTTGTGGCTCCCGGCATCACCACCGCCGAGGAGCGCCAGAAGAGCTTTACCGATATGATGAAGGTCGCTCTGGGCGCAGAGTACTGATCGCATAATTTTCCAGCGCGGCTGCCGCCCCAAGGCACAGCCGCGCTGTTTTTGCCCATAAAAGGAGGAAACAGCATGACAAAATTGACCATGGAAGAAAAGCAGCAGCTGATTCGCATGGCACTGGCCGCGCGGGAAAAAGCCTATGCGCCTTACAGTGATTTTATGGTGGGCGCTGCACTGCGCGCTGCGGACGGCCGCATCTTTACCGGCTGCAACGTGGAGAACGCCGCCTTTACCCCCACCAGCTGCGCCGAGCGCACCGCCCTGTTCAAGGCAGTGGCGGAGGGCGTGACCGCGTTTACGGATATCGCCGTGGTGGGCAGCCGCCGGGGCGAGGTGAACCGGCAGATCACCTCGCCCTGCGGGGTGTGCCGTCAGGCATTGTTCGAGTTCGGCGGGCCGGAGTTGAACGTCATTATGGCAAAGACCCCGGAGGATTTCATCGAGCGCAGCATGGATGAGCTGCTGCCCTTCGGCTTTGGCCCCTCCAACGTGGCGGGCAACAGCGCCGTGGAAGGGGAGTAAGTGTTCTTCTTTGAAAAACAGCGCAAGCAGGGGAAAATTGGTGAATAAGCATTGCTTTTTTATAAATTATACAAGGGATTTGTAAAGAATTTGTAATCGGAAATTGCTTGCATCTGTCACTTCCACCCGCTATACTTGAGCCAGTAAATGTGCCAGAACGCACATTCCATTCATTTGACGCAATTTTTTAAAATAAAAGGAGAGTTTCTTATGAAGATTTCTCGTCGTAACTTTCTGGCTGTGGCCGGTGCTGCTGCCGCTGCCGCTGCTCTGACCGCCTGCGGCGGTTCTTCCGCTTCTTCTACCAGCACTGCTTCTTCCGCAGCTGCCAGCTCTGCCGCCGCTTCCGGCGCAGCAGACGGCGCTGAGAAGATCGCCAAGGTCGCTCTGACCTGCGATACCGGCACGATTGATGATGAGAGCTTCAACCAGGCTTGCTGGGCTGCTGTTTCCAGCTACATGGGCGACAACTGCCAGTACTACATCCCCGATTCCGATGCTTCCGATGAGGACCGTGAGACCATGATCCGTCAGGCTGTCAACGATGGCGCTGATGTTATCGTCTGCGTGGGCTACCTGTACGGTGCCTCTCTGGCATGGGCTGCTGAGCAGTACCCCGACGTCAAGCTCATCGCTATCGATGTGACCCAGGGCGATATCGGCACCGACAGCATCCCCGCCAACTGCTACTGCATCACCTTCAAGGAGGAGCAGGCAGGCTATCTGGCAGGCTACGCCGTTGTTAAGGACGGCTACACCAAGCTGGGCTTCCTGGGCGGCATGGCTGTGCCCGCCGTTATCCGTTACGGCTACGGCTATGTGCAGGGCGCTGACGCTGCTGCAAAGGAGCTGGGCACCAACATTGACATCAACTACTTCTACGGCGGCCAGTTCTACGGCGATGCCAACATCACCTCCCGTATGGAGGGCTGGTATGCCAACGGCACCCAGATCGTCTTTGCCTGCGGCGGCGGCATCTACACCTCCGCTGTCGAGGCTGCTCTGAAGAACAACGGCTACGTTGTTGGCGTTGACGTTGACCAGAACTACATCGGCGCGAACGGCGTGGAGAAGGACGGCTACGCTTACAACCCGTTCATCACCTCTGCCATGAAGGGCCTGTCTGAGTCTGTCAGCACCGCTCTGGGCGACATTGAGGCCGGCGAGTGGAGCAGCATCGCTGCTACCAACGGTAACTTCGGTCTGGAGGATGGCGACTACATCGGCCTGCCCACTGCTGATGACAGCTGGAACTTCAAGACCTTCACCAAGGATGAGTACGAGACCCTGAAGAGCAAGATCGCTTCCGGCGAGATCGTTGTGGACAACAGCTCCGACGACGCTACCAAGCCCACCGTCAGCGAGTTTACCAAGGTCAACTACATCCAGTAATCGCTATCCCGGAATTACTCCCGTGAATAGGGGCGGGGTGCTCATGCAGGGGCACCCCGCCCTTTTTGTATGCCTGTGTGGGAGAATCAGATTGGAAATCGTGCAGACCGTACAAAAGTAATACTTTTACTTGTGCTTTTTGACAAAAAATCAAAAAGCCGTGTGCAAACCGCAAAAAATCAGGTATAATGGTTTGTAGTATAGAAAAGGTGTCGTTACGGCACGAAAGGAGAGTGAGCAGATTGGCAGAGGATTATGTGATCGAGATGCTCCACATTACCAAGGAATTCCCCGGTATCAAGGCAAACGATGATATCACCCTGCAGCTGCGCAAGGGCGAGGTACACGCCCTTCTGGGCGAGAACGGCGCGGGCAAAAGTACGCTGATGAGCGTGCTGTTCGGCCTGTATCAGCCGGAACAGGGCAAGATCCTGAAAAACGGCAAGGAGGTTGCCATCCGCAACCCCAACGATGCCAACGCACTGGGCATCGGCATGGTACACCAGCACTTCAAGCTGGTGGAATGCTTCAGCGTGCTGGACAACATCATTCTGGGCGTGGAGCCCAACAAGATGGGCTTTTTGCAGAAGGCCGAGGCACGCAAAAAGGTGATGGCGCTGAGCGAAAAGTACGGCCTGCGGGTGGACCCGGACGCACTCGTCAGCGATATCTCGGTTGGTATGCAGCAGCGCGTAGAGATTTTGAAGATGCTGTACCGCGACAACGAGATCCTGATCTTTGACGAGCCCACCGCTGTGCTGACCCCGCAGGAGATCGACGAGCTGATGGAGATCATGCGCGGGTTCAAGAAGGAGGGCAAGTCCATCCTGTTCATCACCCATAAGCTCAACGAGATCATGGCTGTGGCCGACCGCTGCACCGTGCTGCGCAAGGGCAAATATATGGGCACGGTGGATATCAAGGACACCACCAAGGAAGAGCTTTCCCGCCGCATGGTGGGCCGCGACGTGCAGCTGCAGGTAGAAAAGCAGCCCGCGCACCCCGGCGAGACCGTGCTGGACGTGGAGAACGTTACCATTCACAACGACCAGCGCAAGAAGGACGTGGTGAAGGACGTGTCCTTCAAGGTGCACGCAGGCGAGATCGTTTGTCTGGCGGGCATCGAGGGCAACGGCCAGACCGAGTTCATCTACGGCCTGACCGGCCTGAGCAAGCTGTCTAGCGGCAAGCTGGTGTTGGACGGCAAGGATATCACCCACGAGAGCATCCGCCAGCGCTCCAAGGACGGCATGGGTCACATCCCGGAGGACCGCCACAAGCACGGTCTGGTGCTGGATTTCAGTCTGGAAAACAACATCGTGCTGCAGCGCTACTGGCAGCCGGAGTTCCAGAAGGGCGGCTTTATCCGTGCCGATAAGGTGCGCGAGTACTCCGACCGGCTGATCAAACAGTACGACGTGCGCAGCGGTCAGGGCAGTGTGACCACCGTGCGCAGTATGTCCGGCGGCAACCAGCAGAAGGCGATCATCGCCCGCGAGATCGACCGCGACCCCAAGCTGCTGGTGGCAGTGCAGCCCACCCGTGGCCTGGATGTGGGTGCTATTGAGTACATCCACCGCCAGATCGTGGCCGAGCGCGACAGGGGCAAGGCCGTGCTGCTGGTCAGCTTGGAGCTGGACGAGGTGATGAACCTTTCTGACCGCATCCTTGTAATGTACGAGGGCGAGATCGTGGGCGAGTTTGACCCCAAGACCACCACCGTGCAGGAGCTGGGTCTGTATATGGCAGGCGCCCGCAAGCAGGGAAAGGAGGAGCAGTAACACATGAATAAGAAAAAACTTTCCCACAGCGGCAGCCTGCAAAGTTCTGTTACCAGCGTGCTGGCTGCACTGCTGTGCATCCTGATTGGTTTGCTGGTGGGCTTTCTGGTGCTGGTAGCCATCAACCCCGCACACGCATGGGGCGATGGTTTTGTGCGCATCATCAAGGGCGGCTTCCACGATGCCCCCTACGGCGTGGGCAAGGAGCTTGCCAATGCCGCACCCCTGATCATGACCGGTCTGTCCGTGGCCTTTGCCTTCAAGACCGGCCTGTTCAACATTGGTGCAGCCGGTCAGTATACGCTGGGCGCTTACGGCGCACTGTACTGCGCCATCATGCTCAAGCTGCCTTGGTTCGTCTGCCTGCTGGCAGCAGCCGTGCTGGGCGGCCTGTGGGGTGCGATCCCCGGCTTTTTCAAAGCCTACTTCAACATCAACGAGGTCATTACCTCCATCATGTTCAACTGGATCGGCCTGTATCTGGTAAATGAGCTCATCTACCAGAACGGCACCGGCCCCATGTACGACGTGCGAAACACCCGTACCTTGAACCTGAGCAAGAATGCCGATTTTGCCCAGTCCCTGATCCCGGACTTCGGCCTGAACAAGCTGTTCCAGACCAACAGCACCACCATTGCTATCTTCTTGGCGGCAGCGGTGGCCGTGCTGATCTGGGTGGTGCTGAACAAGACTACTTTCGGCTACGAGCTCAAGGCTGTTGGCCTGAACAAGAACGCCGCCCGCTATGCCGGTATCAACGAGAAGAAGAACATCATCCTCTCCATGGCCATTGCCGGTGCGCTGGCGGGCTTCGGCGCGGGTCTGTTCTTTCTGTCCAACGTGTCCCAGTGGAACCCGCTGAACTCCACCAGCCTGCCGGGCATGGGCTTCAACGGTATCTCGGTGGCACTGCTGGCAAGCTCCAACCCCATCGGTACCGTGTTCTCTGCGCTGTTCATCTCCCATATCTCGGTCGGCGGCTCCTTCCTGTCCACCAAATTTTACCCCACTGAGATCTCGGATCTGATCAGCGGCATCATCATCTACCTGTGCGCATTCTCCATGCTGTTCCGCGGCAAGATCCAGAGCCTGCTGTTCCGGAATGCCGAAAAGACCAACGTGAACGCAGAGCCTGCGCCTGCCGCAGAAAAGACCAAAAAGGAGGGCAAGTAATATGCTGCTTCTGATCAAATATACCCTGCTGTACGGCATCGTGCTGATGCTGGTGGCACTGGGCGGTATGTTCAGCGAACACTCCGGCATCATCAACATTGCGCTGGAGGGCATCATGGTCATCGGCGGTGTGGCCGGTGTGCTTACCCTGACCATGCTGCCTGCAAGCCTGTCACCCTTCCTTGTGGTGCTGATCTCCATTCTGGTGGCGGCACTGGCGGGCGTGGTTTACAGTCTGCTTCTGGCCTTTGCCTCCATCAACCTGAAGGCAGACCAGACCATCGGCGGCACGGCACTGAACCTGCTGGCCACCGCCATTGCCGTGGTCATCTCCAAGTACTTCAGCGAGAGCGGCAGCGCCAAGCTGAACTACTCCAACAAGCCCTTCCTGTTCAGCATCGGCGGGCTGGAGCTCAGCGTGTTCGTGCCGTTGGGGCTGATTTTGCTGGTGGTCAGCTACATCGTGCTGTATAAGACCCGCTTTGGCCTGCGCCTGCGTGCCTGCGGCGAGCATCCGCAGGCTGCAGACTCGGTGGGCATCAACGTTTACAAGATGCGTTACGCCGGTGTCATCCTTTCCGGTGCGCTGGGCGCCGTCGGCGGTCTGGCCTATATCGTGCCCCCGGTGCAGACCTGGAACTTTGAAGTCGGCGTGGCTGGTGCAGGCTTTCTGGCACTGGCAGTTATGATCTTTGGCCAGTGGAAGCCCTTCCACATCTTTGGCGCGGCCATGTTCTTTGCCGTGTTCAAGAGCCTTGCCAACATCGCAGACTCCACCTTCCTTGCACAGCTGCACTGGTCCAGCAACATCTATAATATGATGCCCTTTGTGGCCTCCATGGTCATTCTGGCCTTCACCTCCAAGAACAGCATGGCACCCAAGGCCGAGGGTATCCCCTACGACAAGGGCTCCCGTTAAGCGCTTTTGCTAAAAATCCATAAAATTAGGGCATCCGCAGCCATCAACGTGCTGCGGATGCCTTTTTTGTACGGGAGATGGCACATTTTATCCATGTATTTGCCGGTAGAAAATGGCATTTTTGCTTGTAAAATACAACGAGATATGTTATCATTAAAGAACGAATGTGTATCTATAGGAACCCGGTGTACATTTCTTGCACTGCGGAAGAACAAGAAAGGTGAGTTTCTCTATTATGGACGAAAAAACAACTATGGGACAGTCGCTCCGGAACATGGAGGACGAAGAGACCATTGATCTGATGGAACTGGCGCGCCTGCTGTGGGCTCATGCTGTGCAGATCGTGGCAGCAGCTGTTGCGGCAGCGCTGATCTGCCTGCTGGTGTGTATGTTTGCACTTACACCCAAGTATCAGGCTTCCATCAACATGATCGTGAACACCCGGCAGGACACGACTACTACCTTCACCAGTGATAACTTCAACTCGGCTAAGAACCTGATCAGCACCTATGCGGTCATCATCAAGGGCAACACCGTGCTGAACGAGGTCATTGATGAGCTGGATCTGGACATGACCTACGCCGAGCTGTACGACATGGTGGATGTTGCCGATGTGGACGCTACCCAGATCATGAAGATCACGGTCACCGATACGGATGCAGAGCGTGCGGGTGAGATCGCACAGACCATTGCGGACATCGTGCCCGACGTGCTGGTGGAAAAGGTGGAAGCCGGTTCCTGCAAGACGGTGAGCGATGTGTCTATCAACCCCAACAAGGTGTTCCCCCAGACCAAGAAGTACGTTGTGCTGGCTGGTCTGCTGGGCGCTGTGGTGGTGTGCGGCGTGCTGGTGCTGGCACATCTGCTGCATGATACCATTGTGGATGACGAAGATATTCAGAAGAAGCTCGGCCTGCCCGTGCTGGGCCTGATCCCGGAGGTGTAAGACGATGTGGAATCTGTTTGGTAAAAAGAAAAAAGAAGGTGAGCACCGCACCCTGCAGCTGATCACCGATAAAAAGATGCCCTTTGGCTATGTGGAGGCCTACAAGTCTTTGCGCACCAATCTGGACTTTATGGCAGGCTCCATGGACGTGCACACGCTGGTCATCACCAGTACCGTGCCGGAGGAATCCAAGAGCAATGTGGCGATCAATCTGGCGCTGACGCTGGCCGAAAGCGGCAAAAAGGTGGCGCTGGTGGATTGTGACCTGCGCAAGCCGGTGCTGCACCGCTATCTGAAGGCCGGTCATAATGTAAAGGGCGTTTCCAACGTGCTGTCCAACCAGTGCACGCTGGACGAGGCTTTGCAGGAGCTGAAGGAAATGAACTTGACTTTCCTGCCCGCAGGCACCCCGCCGCCGAACCCCTCCGAGATGCTGAGCCAGCCGCAGATGCAGGCTATGGTGGATACTCTGCGCCAGAAGTTCGATTTTGTCATCTTTGATGCACCCCCGGTGTCGGTGGTCACCGATGCAGCCGTCATCGGCCGCTATGTGGATGGCGCCATCTTTGTAGTGCGCTCCGACTACGCCCCCACCGATGCGGTGCGCGGCGCAGTGAAAAAGCTGCAGGATGCCGGTGTCCGGGTGCTGGGCAGCGTGCTGACCCGATACGACATGAAAAAGGCACTCAAGGGCTCCAGCTACGCATACAGCTATGCTTACAACTACAACTATGCCTACGGCAAGCAGGATGCCACTGCCGGTAAATAATAAGGAAGCATTGTTATGACCGATCTGCATTGTCACATTCTGCCCGGCATGGATGACGGCGCAAAGGATACGGCAGTCTCGCTGGAGCTGCTGCGCAGGGAATATGAGGATGGTGTGCGCAACATCGCGTTCACCAGCCACTTCAACAGCGAACGCACCACGGTAGAAGCCTTTACGGAAAAGCGGCAGACTGCCTTTGAACAGCTGACCGCCGCACTGGAAGGGCAGCCCATGCAGTTCGACTTCAAGCTGGGAGCAGAGGTGTTCTTCTCTCCCGGTCTGTGCGAGCTGGACACCCGGGCGCTGTGCATGGGGGACACCGCCTATCTGCTGCTGGAGTTTCCCACCACCCACAAGCCGCATTTTATTCGGCAGACCCTGTACAATTTGCAGCAGCAGGGCATCGTGCCGTTGATCGCGCATATCGAGCGCTACCCCTATGTGCTGGAGGATCCCACTCTATTGTACGACTGGGTAGCCGCCGGTGCCTATGCACAGATCAACGTGGGCGCCCTGCTGGAACCCAAGCTCTGCAAAAAGCTGTGCAAGTTCATCCAGTGGGGGCTGGTTCATGTCATCTCCACCGATACCCATTCCCCGGACAAGCGCCCGCCACACATGGCACAGGGCGTGCAGCAGCTGGAAAAGCTGCTGGGTAAGGAAACTGCTGCCCGCATCGTGCGCAACGGCGATGAGCTGTTCCACGATCAGGAGCTGGACGCTGTGACCCTGCATCAGCCCAAAAAGTTTTTGGGCAGATGGGTCTGATCCTATTACAAGGAGAAAACTGCCCGGGCGGAGGAGTACTCTGCCCGGGCAGCGGATTTTGGTATGAAGAAAAATAAGGTCCTGAAAATCGTATTGATCGTGCTGGGTGCGCTGGTGGTTCTGCTGGCAGCAGCAGTCCTTGGGGTGCTGTTCTATCTCCACAGTATGGCAGCCGGTCTGCCGGAAACCCTGCCGGATGCCCCGGCAGACAGTACACAGCTCACCCTGACGGATGAGGATCTGGATAAGCTGCTCAGCGGCGAGATCACGCTGGAAGAACTGACCGACGAAGCCGCTGCGTCCAACAGTGGGGAACAGGAAGCATCAGCCAGTGCTCCGCAGGAGGACGCGGGCGCTGCTTCGGCCCCGGCGAATTCTGATACTTCTCCGGCGGCATCTGCCTCCCGGACGGAGAGCAGCAGCACAGCGTCCTCCAGCAAGCAGGAGAATGCCGGTACAGCCAATTCCGGTACAGAAAAACCGGCGTCCTCATCTGGCAAACAGGAGGCCGGCTACGAGGCCGAGGTCAAGGTGTTACTGAAACAGCTGTACAGCGTTAAGGCGCGTGCCGAGGCAGAACTGAACAGCTGCATTGCCGGAGCAAAAGCAGAGTTCAAGTCGCTGCCGGAGTCTCAGCAAACACAGGCACGCAAGGTCTCCATCGTACTGGCAAGAAGCGGCAGACTGTACGCGATGCAGGCATCCTACGATAAGGAAGTGGCGAGCATCGTCAGCCAGATGCGCGCCATTCTGACCGCCAACGGCCAGAGCACCGCATTGGCAGATCAGGCGATGGCCTCCTATAAAGCACAGAAGAGCGCCATGTACTCCCAGCTGACCGCAAAACTGTACTCCTGACCCGCAAAACGACCCATGACCACCCGCAACTGTTTCTCCGAGCACTGACTGTACCGGAAAAAGGCTGCGGGTGGCTTTGTTTTGCCGTTTTTGCTGCAATATGGAGAAAAATACTAACGGTATGGATGGATGGTTCCGGGGCAGAGACACTGCTTTTTGCACCGACAGGGGAGGGCAGATTGTACGCACCAACGGAACAATCAACCCAAAAGCCGAAGAAGTAGCACTTTTACCTACAAATATACAGAAAATTTGTATAAAGTATAATATTTCGCTCATGCTTTGCTGAAATGAAGTGAATTTTTTTCATGTAAATTGACAAAATCCGTGGTTATCCTTATAATATATAGAGTGTTTCTCGGGTATGGACGATGGTGTTTATGCGACCGCAAGATGCCATCGTTTTATTATTCGCTTTTTCTGTCCGTGTGCCAAGGACAGACGTCCGCTATGTGTGAGGCTGGCAGACTGCGGGAAAGTATGGCTCGGCCTGAGAGCAAAAATAGTAATTCATTGATAGGATTGGAGTGGCATCAAACGATGGCAAAGTACATCATCAAGCGTGTCGCAATGGGTATCTTCAGTATCTTCATTGTGGCTACGGTTACCTTTTTTGTCATGAACCTGGTCCCCGGTGGCCCGTTCGTGGCAGAAAAGTCCATCAGTGCCGCTGCTCAGCAGGCTCTGGCCGAAAAGTATGGCCTGGATAAGCCGCTGGGTGTGCAGTACGTCAACTACATGCAGAGCCTTCTGCACGGCGATCTGGGTCTGAGCCTGCGTCAGCGCGGACGTACCGTGAACCAGATCATCGCCAGCAAGCTGCCGGTGTCCTGCCGTCTGGCAGGCATTGCAGTGGTTGTGGCTCTGTGCGTGGGCATCCCGCTGGGCTGCATTTCCGCTTACAACCGCGGCAAGTGGCTGGATAACGTTATTATCGTGTTTGCTACCTGTGGCATCGCGATCCCCAGCTTTATTTCCAGCGTGCTGCTATTGTACCAGTTTGGTATGAAAATGAAGGTGCTGCCCACCGTTGGTCTGAACAGCGCAGCCGCCTATATCATGCCGGTCACTGCACTGGCCATCTATCCCTCGGCTTATATTACCCGTCTGATGCGCTCCAGCCTGCTGGACGTCATGGGTCAGGACTATATGCGCACTGCCCGCGCAAAGGGCGTGTCTCAGTTCATGATCCTGTTCAAGCACGCACTGCGCAACGCCATCCTGCCTGTCATCACCTACGTCGGCCCCATGCTGGCCAGCCTGATGACCGGTTCTTTCGTGGTGGAAAAGATTTTCTCCGTGCCCGGTCTGGGCCGCGACTTTGTGTCTGCCATCACCAACCGTGACTACACCATGATCATGGGCACCACCATCCTGCTGTCCAGCATGGTCATCATTGCAAACGTGATCGTGGATATCCTTTATAAGATCATCGACCCGCGCATCAAGCTGCAGTAAGAGAAAGGAGCGATTTTCATGGAAAACATTAAAAAGAATCCGCTCAGCCTGCAGCTCAACGCGGAGGATTTTCTGCCCGCCAGCAATGAGGAAAAGCAGAGTCTGGTGGTCATGCGCGAAAGCGTCAACTTCTGGAAGGACGGTATCCGCCGCCTGAAGAAGAACAAGATCGCCATGGTCAGCTTTGTGTTCATCATTGCCATTGCCATCTTTGCCTATCTGCTGCCCGCTGTCTGGCCTTACAGCTACTCCGAGCAGATGAAGGGCAGCAACAACCTGAAGCCCTTTGAGTACTCTGCTTCCGAGCAGGCGCGTATCGACGCGGGCGAAAAGGTGTTCCCGCACATTCTGGGTACCGACCGTATGGGTCGTGACTTTGCTGTGCGTATCATGATGGGTACCCGCGTCAGCCTGTCTGTCGGTCTGATCGCTTCTGTGCTGGTGTTGATCATCGGCGCCACCTATGGTGCGGTTGCGGCCTTTGCCGGCGGCTGGGTGGATAATATCATGATGCGTATTACAGATATTCTGTACACCATCCCCGATATTCTGCTGATCATCCTGCTGGGCATGGCTCTGAAAGATCCGCTGGATGCACTGGCTACCAAGCCCGGCTTCAAGTGGATGCAGACCCTTGGCCCCAACATGATCTCCATCTTCATCATCTTTGCTCTGTTGTACTGGGTCGGCATGGCGCGTATCGTCCGCAGCCAGATCCTGATCCTGAAGGAGAGCGAGTACGTTACCGCTGCCCGCGCACTGGGCGCTTCTAGCGGTCGTATCATCAAAAAGCATCTGCTCACCAACTGCATCGGTACTCTGATCGTTACCACCACCCTGCAGATCCCGGCTTCCATCTTTACCGAGAGCTACCTGAGCTTCATCGGTCTGGGCGTTGCAGCTCCGCTGCCCTCTCTGGGTTCTCTGGCTACCGATGCCGTCAAGGGCATGAACACCTACCCCCATCTGCTGATCGCCCCCGCACTGATGATCAGCGTGATGATCCTTGTGTTCAACCTGTTCGGCGATGGCCTGCGCGATGCCTTTGACCCGAAGCTGAAGAATTGATGAGGTGAACAGAAATGAGCGAGAAAATTCTTGATATCAAAGATGAACGCCTTTCTTTCTTCACCCCTGCGGGCGAAGTAAAGGCACTGAACGGCGTTTCCTTTACCATGAATCAGGGCGACGTTCTGGGCGTTGTGGGTGAGTCCGGCTCCGGTAAGTCGGTCACCGCCTACTCCATTATGGGCCTGACCGCTTACCCCGGCAAGCTGGTGGGCGGCAAGGTTTGGTTCAACGGCCACGAGATCGAGAACATGAAGGAGAAGGACTTCCGCAAGATCCGCGGCAACGAGGTCTCCATCATCTTCCAAGACCCCATGACCAGCCTGAACCCGGTGTACACCATCGGCAACCAGATCGTGGAGGTCATCCGCCTGCACACCGATAAGAACAAGGCCGAGGCATGGGCACGCGCCAAGGAGCTGCTGGAGCTGGTTGGCATCAATGAGCCTGAGAAGCGTCTGAAGCAGTACCCCCACGAGCTGTCCGGCGGTATGCGCCAGCGCGTGATGATCGCGATTGCACTGGCCTGTGAGCCCAAGCTGCTGATCGCTGACGAGCCTACCACTGCACTGGACGTGACCATTCAGGCACAGATCCTTGAGCTGATGCAGGATCTGCGCAAGAAGCTGGGCATGAGCATCATCATGATCACCCACGATCTGGGTGTTGTGGCTTCCATGTGCGAGAAGATCGCCGTCATGTACGCCGGCCACATTGTGGAGTACGGCACCACCGATGAGATCTTCTATCAGCCGGGTCACGAGTATACCAAGGGTCTGATCAACTCCATCCCCAAGCTGAACACCGCAGAGCACGAGCGCCTTGTGCCCATCGAGGGTACCCCTGTGGACCTGCTGAATCCGCCGGCCGGCTGCCCCTTTGCGCCCC
>ERZ1106963.1461-NODE-1461-length-28442-cov-6.352978_pt1 | contig 28442 bp, 25 predicted proteins | sample MGYA00403681_ERZ1106963 | MGnify/ENA primary metagenome ERZ1106963 (study PRJEB35170, sample SAMEA104062407) | human gut metagenome | biome: human gut; feature: human-associated habitat; material: faeces | place: Denmark | collected 2012-05-03 ...
CGTTCGCGCTCCTCGTCGATACGGCGGACGATTCCGGTAGCTTTCATATATAAATTCCTCCGTTGTTTGAAAATAACAGCATTTCTGCCTGTGGTGGTATTGTCTGTCTTTTCCGTGGAATTATTCATGCGGTTTCGACAAAAAATGCGAACGACTAGTAAAAACGGCATGCTTGAAATCCATGTGAGTTTGTGTTATAATCAAATCAGTTTATTATGGGAACCTCTAAAAACCGATAAAAACGCCGTGTTGAAATTGATAATTGCCGTTGTCGTGCTGATTATCGGAGTGTATTCAATGCCGTCCTTCGTCAGCACAGTACAGATGTGGTTTTAGAGGCGGTCTTTAAATAATAGGTTATTTCGACAGTCGGCGCCGTTTGTTGCCGGAATCATGCAGATTTTCCGAGCGCCGGCTTATCTTCCGCGAACCTGCACTTCCGGCTCGCGGGCAGGAAGTACGCTATCTCCGCCACGGCGGTTATCGCCCATGAGAAGCTGTACAGCAGGTACAGCGACGTTATCGTCTGGAAGTGCGCGAATATAGTGTACACCCACACCACCCGGAATACGCAGGAGCCCATTATCACCATGATGGTCGGGACTACTGTCCTGCCTATCCCGCGGGCGGCGGCTATGGTGCAGTCCATGAAGGCGGCGATGGGGTAGCTCCAGCCCATTATGTAGAGCCGCTCCATTCCGGCGTTTATTACTTCCGCGTCGTTCGCGAACAGCGACAGGAACCCCCGCCCGAACAGCATGAGCAGTCCGCCGAGTATCGCGCCCGCCGCGAAGGAGTAGGTAAGGCTCACGGCGTAGCTCTTCATCATTCGGGAGTGGTTCCCGGCGCCGCGGTTGCGGCTTATGAAGCTGGCGCAGGCGGTGTGTATCGCCGCCTGGACGTTGAATATTATCGCGTCCGCGTTGGCTGCCGCAGAGTTTCCGGAAACCGTTATCGCGTCGAAGTGGTTCACGCCGGTCTGTACGAACAGGTTCGCCACGGCGAAAACCGCGTTCTGTATACCCGCCGGAATTCCCAGCATGAGCACGTCGGCGCACGCCTTACGGCTGATGTACTTCCGGGAGGGTCTGAGCGCGCAGCAGTCCCTGCGGCGCACGAGGTGTACCACTATCAGCCCCGCCGAAAGGTACTGCGAGATAACGCTCGCCGCCGCGACTCCTGAAGCCGCCATTCCGCAGCAGATGACGAAGAAAAGGTTCAGCGCAACATTGAGCGCTCCGGCTGTCGAGAGGTATATCAGCGGGCGCTTGGTCTCGCCGCAGGCGCTGAGTATTCCGCTGCCGAAGTTGTACACCGCCATTGCCGGCATTCCCAGGGAGTATATCCGCAGGTAGGTCACTGCCTCGGTTATAAGCTCGGATTTCGTCCTGAGGAGGGTCAGCATAGGCTCCGCCAGGAACAGACACACCAGGCAGACTATAACCCCGATTATCCCGCACACCAGCAGCGAGGAGTGCACCGTCATTCTGACGCCCTCGTCGTCGCCTGCGCCCAGTCTGTGCGCCGCCCGGACGTTAACGCCCGCGCCCATTCCGATGAGGAACCCGGTGAAGAGCGACACCAGCAGGGTAGTGGAGCCTACCGCGCCGAGGGCTATGTAGTCCGCGAATTTCCCGGCTATCGCTACGTCGCTGAGGTTAAAGAGCACCTCCAGAACCTGGGTCATCATAAGCGGCAGGCTGAACAGAAGTATGTTCTTCCACAGCGAGCCTGTTGTCATTTGTATAGAACACGTCTTTGTATTCATTTTATTTCCTTATCCATGAATTTTTTGTTTTCCAGCGCGGCGGAGGCACCGTGCCTTCACCCGCCAGGATATCATATCACTTTAGGCGGGAATTGTCAAGCGCGCACTGTGCCGGAGCATGAAAAAACAGGTGCGGCGTAACTCCGCATATTTGCGCCGCATGCGCGGAATTCCTCCGTGAAGCGCGGCGCGGCGCGGCAGTGAGAGGCTCCGGGGCGCACGGCGGAGATCTCCAGCACGGAGCGTTCCGTGCCGGGGAACAATCGCCGCAATCGGCTTAACGGCGCGTTTTGGCGGCTGTTTTCCGGAAAGGGCTTGAAATTCCCGGGGATTTGTGGTATGTTATTGTTGCAGGGGGAAACCCGCAATAAACATATGTGCAGAACAACAAGGAGGAATCATCATGGATTTTCAGATCGTGCTGCCCGGAAAGACCATCGCAGGCAAGGGCGCTTTATCCCGCGCAGGGCTTGAGAAATACGGAAAGAAGCCGCTTATCGTCACCGGAAAACATACCGCGAAGTCGCAGGCGGCGGCGGAGCTTCTGAAATACGCGCCGGGGGGAGTTGTTTTCGACGGCATAACCGGCGAGCCTACCGTTGAAATGATAAACGCGGGAGTCGCGGCGTATCATGAGAATTCCTGCGACCACGTCATCGGCATCGGCGGCGGAAGCGCCCTCGACAGCGCGAAGGCTATAGCCGCGATGTCGGCGCTGGGCGGGAACATCGCGGACTACATGGGAAAAGAGATCGACGGAGAATTCCCGTCGATGGTGCTTATCCCGACCACGGCAGGGACAGGCTCCGAGGCTACGAAGTTCACGATAATCACCGACACCGAAAAAGATATCAAAATGCTGCTGAAGGGCGACAAACTGCTCCCGGATCTCGCCGTGCTGGACTATTCCTACACGATGTCCGCGCCGAAGTCAGTGACCGCCGCCACCGGCATGGACGCCCTCACCCACGCCATCGAGAGCTACACCTCCAGGAAGGCGAATCCCATCACCGACACCTTTGCGCTGTCCGCGCTGAAGCGGATTTTCGCGAACCTCCCAACGGCGTACAGCGAGCCGGAAAACGAAAACGCCCGGGAACAGATGCTCATTGCGGCATACGAGGCGGGGGTATGTATCAACAACGCTTCCGTCACCATCGTACATGGAATGAGCCGCCCCATCGGAGCGCTGTTCCATGTTCCGCACGGGATATCCAACGCTATGCTGGATATAAAGTGCCTGGGATTTGCGGCGCAGGGCGCTCCCAGGAAGTTCGCAGAGGCTGCCCGGGCGGTCGGCGTATCCTGCAATGCTGACGACAGCGCCGCCGCGCAGGACTTCCTCGCGGCGCTTGAGAAGCTGTGCGGGGCGGTGGAGATACCCACGCTCGCGGAGTATGGCATAGACCGCGGGGAATTCTTCGCCGCAATGGACAAGATGGCTGACGACGCCCTCGCCAGCGGAAGCCCCGCCAATACCATCAGGGAGGTCGCCAAGCAGGATATTCTTGACATTTATGCCTCTCTTTGGAATTAAACGGTGTGCCGCAGCATAGTCAGCCACTGTGCCAGAGGCACAAAAAAGGCGTTTTTTGAGCTAATTTCGCAAAAAAGGTTGACACAGCACAAATAACACGCTATAATCAGTACATAAAGCAACGGCGCTTGAAGCCCTTACGGGTTCAGGCGCCGTTTGTTTTTATCAGGTCATCTCTAAAAACCGGGACACGAGCAGATTTCGTACATGACTTATATCAGATGCTAGGCGTCAAACCGCAGTAATACTGTATGTATTTCAAGGTTTGACAACGAAGCAGATGATATAAGTCATAGAAATCTGCCGTGAAGGAGGTTTTTAGAGGTTACCATCAGACAGAAATACAGAAGCAAAGGAGAGTTTTTATGTACACATGCAGCTATGACAGAATGAAGGACAAGATCGAAACTTTCAGCAAATTCGGCGACGCAGGCCACGGCGGTATCACACGGTATTCCCTCTCGCCGGAAGCTATCCAGGCAAGAAACGAGTTCCGCCGCAGAATGGAGGCGATCGGCGCGGTCATCGAAGTGGACGACGTTGCGTGCATGTATGCGACGCTCCCCGGCTCCGACCCGGACGCAAAGCGCATCGTAATGGGCTCCCACGTGGACAGCGTAAAGAACGGCGGCAACTACGACGGTATCCTCGGCGTGATGAGCGCGATGGAGGTGCTCGAGACAGTCGCTGAAAAGAAGATACCGCACAAGCACCCGCTGACCGCGATGATCTGGACAAACGAGGAAGGCTCGCTGTATCCGCCGGCAATGATGTGCTCCGGCATTATCTGCTACGACTACCTGCCGGAGGATATCCGCAGCAAGTTCAAGTTTGAGGACATGATGGCTTCAAAGAGCATTCTCGACAACAAGTCTACGTTCGGCGAGGCGCTGGAGAAGTCCGGATTCAAGGGCGACAGGAAGTATCGTATTTCTCCTGAGAAGTACATGTATATGTTCGAGACCCACATCGAGCAGGGTCCTATCCTCGAGGACGCCGGAAACGATATCGGCGTTGTCGACTGCGTGCTCCGAATGTTCAACTACCGCCTTAAGTTCTACGGTCAGACCACCCACGCAGGAACGTTCCCCATGCCGAAGCGCAGGGACGCATTCCTGGCGGCTTCGCAGGCGCTGTGCTACCTCCACGAGGAGATAGACAAGCTGGGATATTCCGATCTGGTTTACACCACCGGCGAGGTCGTATGTCACCCCTGCGTGCACACCTGCGTTCCGGATTTCTTCGATTTTTCGTTCGACGCACGCCACGAGGATCCGAAGGTGCTTGAAAAGGTGCTGGAGATCGTCAGAAGCTGTGCTGAAAAGACCTGGGCTGGCTGTACCTGCGAGGCAGTCAAGGCATGGAACCGCGACACCGTTTATTATGATAAGAAGCTCGTAAGCTACGTCAAGGCTGCCGCCGAGGAGACCGGCATCAAGCATCAGTATATCCACTCCGGCGCGGGTCACGACGCTCAGTTCTGCGCTTACATGATACCCACAACGATGGTGTTCGTTCAGAGCAAGGACGGCCTCTCTCACTGCGAGAAGGAGTTCAGCTCCGTGGAGCACTGCACCGAGGGCGCTACCGTAATGCTCAACGCAGTCCTCAAGGCGGATCAGGACTGATATCCGGTACCGCGGAATAACAATGCTCCGGGCGGCTTCGGCTGTCCGGAGCTTTTCTGTGCATAATGAATAATTTGTAAGCCGAAAATTCGTTTTTGGCACGGGCGGTTCCGGCGGAATGTCCTGGCGCACGTGGTGAAACTTCCGGCGGAGCGTTCCTGCACGGGAGGATCGGAGTACGGAAGACTCCGGACAGATATTCCGGCAGCGTTTTTGTTGTGCCGGCGCACAAACTGCGTGGTTATGCGGCAGCACAATTCGCCGTGGCGTGTATGTTTTCCCTATATTTCAACCATGAATACATATTTTTTGTTGTGGAAATCTCCTAAATGTTCTCCGGCACATTGACAACAGAGAAATTATGCTGTATACTTGTATCATAAACCAAGGGAACGAAGAAATGAATAACAAATCTTCAAATCCTGCAAAATTAAAGAGATCAGAGGATCAGGGCAATGGCGCCGCAGATGTCGCTAATGCCCTGATTTTTATTTTAAGGAGTGATCGATATGGCAAACGAGAAAACAGAGATCATGCTGGACAGCATCGGCATGGTGTACAAGGATCAGGGCGGAAACGATGTCACGGCGCTCACCAACGTGACGCTGGACATCAAGAAGGGCGAGTTCATCTCGCTGCTCGGTCCCTCGGGCTGCGGCAAGACGACGCTCCTCAGAATAATCGCGGACCTGCTCCACCCGACTTCCGGAACGATCACGGTCGGCGGAGTAACTCCCCGGGAGGCGAGGCTGGCTCAGCGATACGGAATCGTATTCCAGAGTCCGGTGCTCTACGACTGGCGGACGGTCCGCAGGAACGTGATGCTCCCGCTGGAGATAATGCACGTCCCGAAGGGCGAGCGCGAGGACATCGCAGACGGAATGCTCGAGATGGTAGGGCTAACGAACTTCGCGAACCACTATCCGAACCAGCTTTCCGGCGGCATGCAGCAGAGGGTCGGAATTGCGAGGGCGCTGGCGATACGCCCGGAGATACTGCTGATGGACGAGCCGTTCTCAGCGCTTGACGAGTTCACCCGCGAGAAGCTCCACATCGACCTGCTGAAGATCTGGCGCAAGACGAACAAGACCGTAATTTTCGTAACGCACAATATTTCCGAGAGCGTGTTCCTTTCCGACCGCGTATGCGTGCTCTCACCGCACCCCGGGCGGCTCTCCGCAGTGGTCGACATCGACCTGCCGAGACCCCGCACGCTGGATATGACGGACACGCAGGAATTCACCGAGCTGGTCGCCAAGGTGCGCGGCAGCTTCGAGGGCGTCTGAGGAGGGAACGGCATGACAACAGTAAAAAAGGCGCGCGGCGGGCCGCTTCCGGCACTGAAGCGCTTCGTACATTCAAAACACATGGTGACGCTGGTCTGGATACTCGGCATAGTGGCCGTCTGGGAGATATTCGCCTGTATCGTGGCGGCGACAAAGCGCACCCCGGTGAACGTTCTGCCGCACCTTTACGAGATAATCGGCTCGTTTTTCAGCGACAAGAAGGTCACTGGCAAGATGACGATGATAGAGCTTATCGGCACGGCGTGCGGCGAGACGCTCTCCCGGGCGGGGATAGGCTTCCTGGCAGGAATCGCGGCGGGCTACATACTGGCGCTGCTGATGAACCTCTCGAAGGTGGTCGAGAAGATAGCGTTCCCGTATCTGATGATAATTCAGATGATACCTATTCTGGGAATGGCTCCGATAATCCTTTCGATAACCGGCGACATCAATTCCGCTAGAATAGTCATTGCGGCGATACTGACCTTCTACCCGGTGTCAACGAACGTGCTGGCGGGGTTCAGGTCGGTCGAGAAGGAGAAGCACGAGCTGATGTACAGCTACGCTGCGAACAAGTTCCAGCTCTACACGAAAACGCTTATCCCGGCGTGCATTCCGTATTTCTTCACGGGGCTGAAGATCTCGGCGCCGATGGCGATAACCGCTTCGATACTGGTGGATACGCTCCAGGGCGGCAACGGACTCGGCTGTATGCTCTCACAGTCGCTCAAGGGCGGCATGACCCGTCTGGTTTTCTGGGATATCGTGCTGATAAGCGCGGTGATCGGCATACTCAGCTTCGTGCTGATGGGGCTGATTGAAAGGCTGCTCTGTCCCTACAAGCGAAACAGATCCAGTGACTAAGGAGGGATATCATGAGAACGAAAAAATGGCTGGGCATGATGTCCAGCGTGGGACTTCCGCTTCTTTTCGGAGTGATCGTATTCATGCTGTGGCAGACTCAGGCGCTTCATTCCTGGCTCGGCACTGACACGATAACCCTTCCGCTCCCCACCAGAATAGGCGAGATAATCTCGCAGAACAAGGACAGCATCGGCAGCCAGGTCAAAATGACCCTGACGGTCGCGCTGGGCGGACTGGTAGCAGGAAGTATCCTGGGGTACCTCATCGCGGTGATCGCTTCGATATTCCGCAAGTGGGGCGCCGGCGGACTTACGATAGTATCCGCGTTCAACGCGATCCCGATCGTGGCTCTGGCTCCGGTCATCAACAACTGGACGCGCGACGTCAGCAATGATGTTTCCATCAGAAGCACGCTCGCAAAGATAATCGTTGTGACGATATCCTGCACGGCGGCGATGAGCGTCAACGCGTTCCGCGGGCTTACCGAGCTGAAGCCCTTTTCCGAGGATCTCATGACCTCCTACGCGGCGCCGAAGATCGTGGTTTTCACGAAGCTGCGGCTTCCGAACTCGCTGGCGTACGTTTTCACGGCGCTGAGGGTCAGCGTTCCGGCGAGCGTCATAGGCGCGCTGGTAACGGAGTATTTCGCGGAGGATACGGTGGGCGTCGGCAGGCAGATACGCGAGAACATCGTCAAGGGACAGTACCCCACCGCGTGGGCGTATATCGCGACGGCATGTGCGATAGGAATAGGAATGTACATAATCCTCATGCTGGTTGAAAGATTGGTGCTGAAACGGAGAAAGGCGTAACGCTTCCGTTTGGTACAGAACAAAAGGTATTAAAGAAAGGCAGGTACACACTATGAAAGCAGAAAGAAAGAGATTTTTACTTGCAGGAGCTGCGGCTATCCTCGCATGCATGCAGTTTACAGCATGTTCCGGCGGAACTTCAAGCACGGGAAGCACCTCCTCCGTCAGTTCTGATGGAGGCGCTCAGGCAGACGATGTTTCCGCAGCAGACAGCTCAGCGGCTGAGGAAAGCTCCGATTCTTCCACAGGAGCAATGACCCACGAGGAGATAATCAAGTCCGCAGCGGCTGAAAGCACTGTCGGCAACTGGGGTCTCGGCAACGAGTACGAGATCCAGGCTCTGCTGACAAAGTACGGACTCCCTGCCGACTATATCACACAGGACTTCACAATGGACCAGTTCGACAGCGACAGCGTCAAGCTGGCTTCCGCGATGACCTATAACGAGCTGGGTCTTGTAAAGAACGACTACGACGGCGGATACGGCTACGGCGACACCGTAAGCATCATCGACATGAACGACGAGGGCGTTGCGATGCTGGAGGACAACCTGTTCACCTCCAAGGCGTTCGCAGAGGCTAATCCGAATACCGTAAAGGCGTTCGTATCCGCTTCGATGAAGGGCTGGGCTTACGCCTGCGAGCACCCGGACGAGGCAGCGGAGATCGTATTCGAGGCAGGTTCCTCCGTATCCGCAGACCACCAGGCGTATATGGCTTCCGAGGTCGCTAAGCTGGTAACGACCGACATGAGCGGCAATACCGTTTCCGCTTCCGACGTGGGCAATATGGACGAGGCGGCAATGCAGCAGACCCTCGACCTCGCAAAGCAGTACATCATTCTCGAGGACAGCGCCTCAAAGGATAAGCTGGCTTCCCTGACCCTGGACGATATCCGCAGCGCGGATTACCTCGCATACGACCCGGCAGCGGACGGCGCTCCCGAAAAGACCTCCGTGTCCGTACAGCTCAAGTGGCTGCCGCAGGCTCAGTTCATGGGCTACTACGTTGCTAAGGCCAAGGGCTACTACGACGAGGTCGGCCTTGACGTGGACATCATCTCCGGCGGCGGCGACATCTCCGAGACCACCGCAGTTTACAACGGCACCGTTGATTTCGGCGTAACATGGGTGTCAAACCTCATCAACGCCAACGCGGGCGGCATGGAGCTGCTGGAAGTAGCTCAGGTATATCAGAGATCCGGTCTGGTGCTGGTATACAAGAACTCCAACTACGGCGGCTGACGGGCTGGCGGGGCGGCGATAAAGGCACCTTTCTCACCACCCCTGGTATGTGGGATTTCATAAGTAAGTAAACAGGTTTCATTTTCGGCAGACCCCCGCTGCTGCGAGGGTTTGTCGGAAAACCCGGCGGGGAGCGGCTCCGCCTGGTTTTCCGACAAATGCAAGTTTGCCAGAACAATATAAGGAGGCTTTCGATATGGACATGATAATCAGAAACGGCACAGTCGTCAGTGCGGCAGGCTCTTACAAGGCTGACGTCGCGGTAAAGGACGGGAAGATCGCCGCAGTCGGCAGTATCCCGGATATCCCCGGAGCGAAGGTGGTGGACGCAGCGGGCAAGCTGGTGCTCCCGGGCGCTATAGACGCCCACACGCACCTTGCAATGCCGTTCGGCGGCACGGTTTCCTCCGACGACTACTTCGCGGGGACAAGAGCCGCGGCGTGCGGCGGCACCACAACGGTGTTCGACTTCGCGCTCCAGGATTTCAACGAGACTATGACCGATACGTTTAACCGCAGGAACGCCCTGGCGGCTCCGGACGCGGCGGTGGACTATTCGTTTCACATCGGCGTCAAGGATATCCACGGAGACCTCCTCGACAGCATAAAGGACGCCTGCGACATCGGAATCACCTCCTACAAGGTGTTCATGGTATACGATTTCGGCGTTAAGGACGGCGTGTTCTACCAGCTCCTTGCAAAGTCCAAGGAGTTCGGAGCGCTCATCGCGGTGCACGCCGAGAACAACGAGCTGGTGAACACCCTCACCGAGAAGTACATCAGCGAGGGCAAGACCGACGCGTGGTATCATTACATGAGCCGTCCCGAGTTCGTGGAGGGCGAGGCGGACGAGCGCGCCATCAATCTGGCGAAGGCTGCGAACGCACCGCTGTACATCGTACACCTCGCGAACAAGCAGGGCGTTGAGGCGGTGACAAAGGCGAAGGACGAGGGCTATGAGATCTACGCCGAGACCTGCCCGCAGTACCTTGAATTCACCAGCGACGTTTACAAGCGCGCAGACGGCAGGAACTTCGTATGCTCGCCGCCTATGAAGGGTCAGGAGTCGCAGGACGCCATCTGGGAAGCGATAAAGCGCGGCGACATCGACACCATCGCCACCGACCACTGCCCGTTCCAGCAGAGCGAGAAGGACTGGGGTCTGAACGACTTCCGGAAGATCCCGAACGGCTGCGCCGGGATCGAGAACATGTACCCCTACATGCTCGGCAAGGCGAACGACGGCGTTATCAGCTTCGAGAAGGCTGTGGAGCTGTGCTCCGCCAACCCGGCGAAGATATTCGGCTGCACCGGCAAGGGCGAGATAGCTCCCGGCAAGGACGCGGACATCGTCATCTACGACCCCGCGAAGGAGTTCACGATACATCAGGAGAACATGCACTCCGACTGCGACCACACCATCTGGGAGGGCGTGAAGGTACACGGCTATCCCGTTCAGACCTACTCCAGGGGCAGGCTGGTGTTCGATAACGGCGAGTTCGTCGGCGAACGCGGCTGGGGCAGGTTCGTTAAATGTGCAAAACATAAGGCAAAATAAAAACTTACCGTGCAGGAGGTAACGATATGAAATACGCAGAACAGATACTAAACAATGAATCGGCGCGGTGTATGCTGTGCGCGGAGGCTCCCTGCACGGCGGCTTGTCCGGAGGGCTTCGACCCGGCGCGGTTCGTCAGGGCGGCAAGGTTCGAGAACGCGGCGGTCGGCGCCGGGTACGTCTCAGCCGCAAGGTGCGCGGAATGCTCCGGCGAATGCGAGAGCGCCTGCCTGCACTACGAGTCTCCGGTGAAGATACGCGAGATGATAAAGGCGGCTCCGGAGCCGGTGAAGGCTGAGGAACTGACCGCAGACCTCTCGATGGAGTTCTGCGGCGTGAAGTGCGAGAATCCGTTCTTCCTCTCGTCGTCGGTGGTGGCGAGCGGCTGCGAGATGTGCGCCAACGCGCTGAGAGCCGGCTGGGGCGGCATAGTCTACAAGACGATAGGCTTTATCAGACCGGACGAGGTTTCACCCCGGTTCGACGCCATCGGCAAGGAATCCACCCCGTTCGTTGGGTTCAAGAACCTGGAGCAGATCTCCGACCACCCGCTGAATGAGAACCTTGAGATACTCCGGCGGCTGAAGCGGGAGTTCCCGTCGAAGGTGATAGTTTCCTCCATAATGGGCAGCACCGAGGAGGAATGGACGGAGCTTGCAAGGCTATCCGAGGAGGCGGGCTGCGACATCATCGAGTGCAACTTCTCCTGCCCGCAGATGGTGGGCGAGGGGCTGGGCAGCGACGTCGGGCAGAATCCGGAGCTTGTGAGAGCCTACACCGCCGCGGCAAAGCGCGGAACGAAGCTCCCGGTGCTGGCGAAGATGACCCCGAACATCGGCAACATGGAAGTCCCCGCGACAGCCGCGAAGGAAGGCGGCGCGGACGGCATAGCCGCGATAAACACGGTAAAGAGCCTGACGCGCGTCGATCTGGATTCGATGGTCTCCTGCCCGGGCGTTAACGGGAAGTGCTCCGTTTCGGGGTACTCCGGAAAGGCTGTGAAGCCGATAGCGCTGCGGTTCATTCACGATATGGCGGTCTGTCCGGAGCTTTCCGGGACGCCGCTGAGCGGTATCGGCGGCATAGAGAGCTGGCATGACGCGCTGGAGTTCATCGCGCTGGGCTGTGAGAATATCCAGATAACCACAGCGGTAATGCAGTACGGCTACCGGATAATCGACGACCTTATCTCGGGAACGAGGGCTTATCTGGCGGCGCACGGAATGTCACGGCTGAGCGAGCTTACCGGTTCGGCGCTCGCGAACATAGTCCCGGCGGACGACCTCGACCGCAGCACGGTGGTCTATCCGGTGTTTGACCGGGAAAGCTGCGTCGGCTGCGGAAGATGCTGCATCTCCTGCATGGACGGCGGACACCAGGCGATCGCGATGGGCGCGGACAGAAAGCCGCACCTCACCGGCGGGAACTGCGTGGGCTGCCTGCTGTGTACGCTGGTCTGCCCGACCGGCTCGATAACCCACAGCAAACGGGTGAAGAAGCCCGGAAGATGATCGGAGGGGAGGGCGTTTATGGCGATCACACTTGCAAGAATATGCGCGAACGCTGAAAAGACCTACGGCATGAAGCTCATCGCAGGCAGGGCGGGAATGGATAATTTCGTCCGCTGGGTACACATCGTTGAGGACAGCGAGGTTCCGGACTTCATGCACGGAAACGAGCTGGTGTTCACTACTGGTATCGGTCACAAGGGCAGCGGCTGGCTGCTGGATTTCGTGCGGCAGCTCAAGGGCAAGAACGCGGCGGGCGTAGTCGTGAACATAGGACCGTACATAAACGCCGTTCCGAAGGACGTCATGGAATACTGCGAGTGCAATGCGCTCCCGCTGTTCGTGGTGCCGTGGTCGGTGAGGCTCATCGACCTGACCTACGATTTCTGCCACCGGATCATTTCCAACGAGGAGAGCGAGACCAGCCTTGCCGGAGCGTTCCGCAACCTGTTCTTCGCGCCGGGGAACCGCGACGAGTACGCGCCGGTGCTGGAGCGCCGGGGCTTCCACGACATGGTGAGCTACACGCTGCTTGCGGCGCAGCTCTCCCACCCCGACAAGCCGGGGAGCGGCGACGAGTGGCGCGGCATGCGGTTCCTGGTGCGGAAGATATGCGCAAGCCAGCAGTATCCCTCCTGCATATTCATACAGGAGAACTACCTTGTGATAGTGCGGCAGCATATCACTCCGCAGGAGGCGGGGAGGCTCGCCGAACAGCTTGCAGCCGCGGTGAGCGAGAACTGCTCCGAGCCTGCGGGAGTTCACATCGGCATTTCAGATAACGGGCTGGGGTACGACGGGATACATTCCTGCTACCGCGAGGCGGTCTCCGCGATGAGGCTCGCCGTGATGAAGAAGGCTCCGGTAATGCACTATCGCGACATCGGCGTTTACAAGCTGCTTTTCGGCGTGGAAAGCTCCCGTATCCTCTCGGACTACGTGGACAGCACCATCGGCAAGCTGCTGGACTACGACGCCAAGAACAACACCGACTGCGCCGATCTGCTGCGCTGCTACTTCGAAAACGACTGCAGCGTGAAGGAGGTCGCGGATATCTTCGGCGTTCACCGGAACACGGTGAACTACAAGCTCAAACAGATCCGTGAACTTCTGGGCAGCAGCTTCAGCGACGAGGATAAAATGAATCTGCTTCTGGCTTTCCGGGCGAGGGAACTGCTCAACATGGAAAACTCAAAGCTGATAATGGAGGACGATTCTTATGAATGCAACTGAGATCAAAAACAACCACACCAAGTACAATTTACAGTCATGGTCAAAGCAGAAGGGGCTGAACCCCATCGCCGTGGAAAAGGGCGAGGGTATCTACTTCTGGGACTACGACGGCAGCAGATACACCGATATGTCCAGCCAGCTCGTCAACCTGAACGTGGGCTTCGGCTGCCGCCCCATCATCGACGCCATCAAGGAGCAGGCGGAGAAGTTCTGCTTCGTCGGCCCGAGCTACGCCTGCGAGAGCCGCTCGAAGCTCGCCGAGATGGTCGTTGACCTCATGCCGGACAACATCGCGAAGGTGTTCTTCACCAACGGCGGCGCCGACGCAAACGAGAACGCCATCAAGATGGCGAGAATGTACACCGGAAGGAAAAAGGTGTTCTCCCGCTACAGAAGCTACCATGGCTCCACATTCGGCGCGGGCAACCTCACCGGCGAGCCGAGAAGGTATCCGCTGGAGCCTGGTATCCCCGGCTTCGTGAAGTTCTTCGACCCGTACATGTACCGCGACAACCTCCCGTTCGCAAGCGAGAAGGAGTACAGCGAGTACTACGTTAACAAGCTCCGCGAGCAGGTTGTCTATGAAGGCCCCGACACGGTTGCTGCCATCGTTATGGAGACCATCACCGGCTCCAACGGCATCATTATCCCGCCGGAGGGCTACCTTGCGGGCGTACGCAGGATCTGCGACGAGTTCGGAATCATGATGATCTGCGACGAGGTAATGGCGGGATTCGGGCGCACCGGCAAGATGTTCGCGTTTGAGAATTTCGGCGTAAAGCCCGATATCGTAAGCTTCGCGAAGGGCGTTACCTGCGGCTACGTTCAGCTCGGCGGCGTTGCGGTCAGCAGGAAGATCGCGGACTACTTCGACGACAATGTATTGCAGTGCGGTCTGACCTACAGCGGACACCCCCTCGCATGCGCAGCCGGCGTTGCCTGCCTGAACTACTACAAGGACAACGATATCCTGGGCAACGTAAATAAGAGCGGCAAGGTGCTGGGCGAGATACTTGAGGAACTCAAGGCAAAGCACAAGTGCGTCGGCGACGTGCGCTACATCGGTCTGTTCTCAGCAGTGGAGCTGGTAAAGGACAAGGCGACAAGGGAGCCTCTGGTGCCCTACGGCGGCGACAAGCTCGGAGTAATGGGCGGCATCATCGGAAAGCTCAAGGCGAAGAAGTTCATGACCTACTCCCACGAGAACATGATACTTGTATGCCCGCCGCTCATCATCACTCCGGAGCAGCTCCGCGAGGAGATGGTGAAGCTTGACGAGGTCCTCGCCGAGGTAGACGCAACTCTTTAAAAGGAAGGATCGATGAAGCATGGCTAATTCACAGCACTACGCAGACGCTCCCACGGTGAAGCTGGAGGATTACATTCCGGTGAAGATGTTCCGCACGGTGCACCGCACGGAGGCGGACCTGCCCGGCGGTATAACCGAGATAAAGGTAATAATCGACATTGAGAGACCCTTTGCAAAGAAGCTGTCCTTCAGGACGAGCAGCAGCGGCAGGATACACGGCTTCGTCCGCATGAATGACCTGCTGAAGTCGATCAACACCAAGTCGGACAAAGCCTCCACGATACGCCGGATAACCCTCAACGACTGGGGTGCGAAGGCGCTCATGGTAATTGAGATGGAGAACGACAGCGAAAAGCCGTTCTTCGTTCCGATAGCGCAGCTAAGGGATCTTCTCGAGAACTGCCGCCGCGCTCCGGAGCAGTCAGCCAAATAATTTTCCGGGCGCATTCCATCAGGAGTGCGCCCGGAACTCCGTCAAGCCTCCCCGGCGCCTGCGCGGACTTTGTCCAGCATTGCGAGGTACTCGCTGCGGATACTCTCCGGTTCGATTATCTCGGCCTTGCCGCCGAACTGGAACACCCACCCGAAAAACGGCTCCTTAGCGACCACCGGGGCGTACACCGTGAAGCTCTCGCCGTCCTTCGCCGGAACTATCCGCACCCCCATGCCGAACCTGTCCAGAACCGCATTGACGAGGGATTTGTCGCAGCGCAGCACCACGTCGGATTCCTCGCCGCTGAACATTGAAACGTGGGTCAGTATGTAGTCCTCAAGGTCGAAATGTGGGTCGGCGCGGCGCGCGGGTTCGTCGATTATCTCGACCTTCTCCATGCGGTCTACGCGGAAGTTTGAGTAGGTCCCGCGGTGGTCGTTCCACGCCACGAGGTAGTAGTGGTCGTTGTCCCACACCAGGGCGTAGGGCGTGCACACCCGCGCTTCGTCGCGGTATTTTTTGTTCTTGCGCATGTCGTACTCAAAGTACCGGAAGGATATTTTCTTCTTCGGAGCCGACGATATCGCCCGCTGGATAGTATCCACGTTGTAAAGCACCGCTTTGTTTGAGTTCTGCCGGACCCTCCCGGAGACGTACACCGTGCGCTTTATCTGTGCGGCTTCCTTGTCGCTGCACAGCGTGGAGAGCTTCTTGAGCAGCGCCGCCGACTGGCTTTCGGAAAGCAGCTTCGCGGAGCTTACCGCGTCAGCGAGGAGCTTCAGCTCGGCGAGCTCGAAATCCCTCGTCATAAGTTGGTAGGAAGCCGTCCTGCCCATCGTCATGCGGATATCCATGCCGTATTTTTGCAGCGCCTCCACGTCCTCGGAAAACGCCTTGCGGCCCTCGGTTATCCCGTAGTCCGAGAGAATGTCGGTTATCTGGTTTCTGGTCAGGGCTTCGGTCTCGCTGGTGAATTTCTGGAAAATATCCCGCAGATAAAGCAGCTTGAGCCGCTGTGCGCTGGTGTCCTTCTCTGCCATTAATAACGCTCCTTTGTGATTTATTCTGCGCATTTGCTGATACATATTATAGCACGGTCAAAAAGGAAAACTGCGCCCATAAAGGCGCAGTTAGTTTTTTATTTCCTGCTCAGTCAACGAACTCAACTGTGAACCTGGGATTCTCTGCCTCGGTGTCGGTCAGCACTCTGCGGAGCGCGGCGGCTTCCTTCGCGCCTACGGCTTCCTCGAGCCTGGAATTATTCAGTATCTTCACGTGGGCGTCGAACTTATTTATCTCACAGAGGTAATCGTGCAGCGAATCCAGGGTCTCGCCGTAGCACTCCGCGAAATCGAACGCGGCAATGAATCTGTCGTGGATAGTGTACATGCTGTCGATGGAGGCAGCGTCGATGATAAGTGTTTTCATGGTTTATTCCTCTCCGTATAATAATGTGAAGCTCGCGTAGTGGTCGCCGGTGTAGTATATCAGCCCGTCCGATGAGAATACTATCCGCTCCGCGCCGCGGCTGGAGGCTCCCAGCGTGTTTACGTCGCACTCGGTATAGCTGTGACCCTCCGGCAGCAGACCCTCGTAATTCCCGAACCGGTCGCCGCCTATGCACATGCCCGGCGCGTATGGCTCCAGGGAACCCCCGCCCCAGCCAAGCTCCCGCGCCTGCTTCTTCGTGATGAAGTTCTGCGGCAGCTTCCCGTAGGTGTGGATATACAGCGCGACGTCCTCCTTGGTGGTGTAGCTGCCGTCCTCGGCGATGGAGCTTTCCGTCGGCGCGTCAGGCTGTACGGGCTCCTCATCGGTCTGCGGGAAGCCAACCTGCCCCTCGCCGGAGGTCAGCGGAACGTCAGGGCGCTCAGACTCTGCGGACTGCTCCTCCGGCTCCTGGGTCTGGAAGAACTCCCGCGTTACCGGGGAGCTTTCCTCTGCGGTCTGTATTATCTCGCCGACTATCTGCGACAGCTCCGGGAATACCCCGGAAGCCGTATCGGCGGAGCATGCCGTCAGCGACAGCGCCGCCGCCAGAGCCAGGATAAGGCTCGATAGACATTTAAGGCGGGTCAGCTTTTTCATAAATGGTTCCCCTTTTCCGAACATAATATAACTTATTATAACATATTCTGCGCGGATTGTAAAGTACTATTTACCGCGCCGCACAGGTATAAACGACCCGGAATACTTACATATACTGGCGGGAATTCCTTATCTTCTCTTGCAAAATACCCAGTAATATGATATAATACATAGCTGTTCGGAATGGAGGCACTACACGACATGGAAAATAACAAGGGCATTATAACGAGGTCGTTCAGGGCGGCGTTTCCCTGCACTATACCGATACTTGCGGGGTTCCTGTTTCTGGGAATGGCTTACGGTATCTACATGAACGTTTCCGGGTTCAGCTTTGTTTACCCGATGATAATGGCGGCGGTGATTTTCGGCGGCAGTCTGGAGTTCCTCGCGGCGCAGATGCTGCTTTCGCCGTTCGCGCCGCTCCAGGTGCTGATGGTGTCGCTGATGATACAGGCGCGGCACCTGTTCTACGGAATTTCCATGCTGGACAAATTCAAAGACATGGGCTGGAAGAAATTCTACCTCATCTACGGCATGTGCGACGAAACGTTCAGCATAAACTGCACCGCTGAGATCCCCGAGGACTGCGACCGCGGCTGGTTCTACTTCTTCGTAACGCTGCTCAACCAGCTCTACTGGGTCGGCGGAGCCACACTGGGAGGTCTGCTCGGGAATCTCATCACCTTCGACACGAAGGGTCTGGATTTCGTGATGACAGCAATGTTCATCGTGATATTCCTGGAGCAGTGGCTCAAGGAGAAGCGCCATTTCAGCGAATGGGCGGGTCTGGCGAGCAGCGCTGCCTGCCTGCTGATATTCGGCAAGGATAACTTCATGATACCCACGATGATATGCATACTGCTGCTTCTCACCGCGTTCAGGAAGCCCGTCGGGCGGAAGGCAGGTGAGGAAAAGTGACCATCGCCGAACAGATAATCACCATCGCGATGTGCACCCTCGGGACGATGGCAATGCGTTTCCTGCCGTTCCTGGTGTTCCGGCAGGACAAGCCTACCCCGAAATACATACAGTACCTCGGGAAGGTGCTCCCCGGCGCAATTTTCGGAATGCTCATCGTCTACTGCCTGCGCAGCGTTTCCGTGACGGAGTATAGCTGGGGTCTTCCTGAGCTTATCGCAGGAGCCGCCACGGTCGGAATTCACCTGTGGAAGCGCAGCATGCTGCTGTCCATCGCCGCCGGGACGGTTATCTACATGCTGTTGGTGCAGTTCGTGTTTGTATAATGTGAACCTCTATGCAGCCCCGGCTTTTATATAGTATCTACAAAAATCGCCAGATTGTCGAAAAATGTGTGGAAATCCGCTTGATTTACCATGATTTTTGTAGTATTATTAATTAAAGAAAATTACATCACGGCAGAGCATTTTCTATAAATGTTCAAATGTTCGGCTCGCGGTGTGATATGCAGCGCCGTATGATCCGGATGACACCTGCGCGGCGCAGCAAAATGACAGGGAGGGTTTTCTATGAAATCTATCGGTATGAGGATACTGGTAAGCTGTATCCTTACAGTTGCAATTTCGCTGTTCACGCTTGGCGGATTTGCCTGCATCATGATCTACAACAGTACCGTAAATCTGGTATACAGCAGCATGACCGCTTCGGCGCAGGTCGCGGCGGATCGCGTATACTGGGAGGTGCGTTCCTATGCCAACATTGCAAGGGAGCTTGGCGCAATGCCCCGGATCTCAGACTCGTCGACCACCGACAGCGAACTCAGCGAAATAGTTCAGCAGACCATCGAGAATCACAAACTGCAGAGCTGCAACATCATCAAGTCTAACGGGGACTGCCTCGACGGCAACAACTATTCCGACCGCGAGTACTTCCAGAACGCGATGAAAGGAAATGTCACCGTAACCACTCCTACCGTTTCCAGACTGACCGGCGAACTGATGATCATAATCGCGGCTCCTATCTGGAAAAACGGCATTTCCGGCGGCGAAACAGCGGGCTGCGTTATCATCGTTCCTGATTCCGAATTTCTCAACGACATCGTGAGAAGTATAAAGCTCAGCGAAAACTGCGGAGCCTACATAATCGACAAGGACGGCAACACCATCGCCGACCCCGACAGCGATCTTGTAAAGCGCGGCGAGAACATCGAACAGCTCGCGGCTGCGGACACCTCCGGTCAGGCCGGATACAAGACGCTTGTAAAGGCGCACGAGAGCATGCGTGCAGGCGAATCCGGCATTGCGCGGTACACGCTGAACGGCGTAAGCAAGTTCCTTTCCTATGCCCCGATCCCGGATTTAAACGGCTGGTCGCTTGCAGTTTACGCTCCCACCGGCGACTTTATGGACTCTACATCCCGCGCTATTGTGATGACCGTGATCCTTCTTATTGTTGCATGCGTCGTTTCAGCGTTCATCTCAGTTTGCCTCGGCAAGAAGATAGGTTCCTCCGTAAAAGTATGCACCGAGCGTATCGAGAAGCTCGCCGTGGGAGACCTCACAAGCCCGGTTCCCGAGGTTCATTCCAAGGACGAGACCGGACGTCTCTCCGAGGCGACAAAGACGGTCGTCAGCAACCTCAACAACATTATCAGCGATATCGGGCGCATTCTCGAGTCAATGTCCACCGGCAACCTGAACGTACATACTGCTGAGAATGAAAAGTTCTATGTCGGCGACTGCCAGAAGCTGCTCCATTATGTCCGCGACATCAACCACAAGCTCAGCGCAACCATGTCCGAGATAAGCACCGCCGCCGACCAGGTTGCGGCAGGCTCCGAACAGGTTTCCTCAGGCGCGCAGGCGCTGTCACAGGGCGCTACCGAACAGGCTTCCTCCGTTGAGGAGCTGGCTGCGACCATCAACGTGGTATCCGAAATGATACACGAAAATTCTAAGGACGCAGAAGCTGCAAGCAAATGCACAAAGGAAGCCGCCGAGAAGCTCGGCGACACCTCTGCGAAGATGGAGAACCTCATCAGCGCAATGGAGGAGATCAAGAATTCCTCCGCAGAGACCAAGAACATTATCAAGACCATCGAGGACATCGCGTTCCAGACGAATATACTCGCGCTGAACGCGGCGATAGAAGCCGCACGTGCGGGTGAAGCCGGAAAGGGCTTCGCGGTCGTGGCTGACGAGGTGCGCAACCTTGCCGCCAAGTCCGGCGAGGCTGCACAGAACACCACGAACATGATCGAAGGCACCGTTTCCGCAATTGAGAACGGCAGCGCCATCGTGAACGAAGCAGCCGCGATGATGACGGCGGTTGTAGAATCCTCTGCAAAGGTCGAGGAGATCAACAACAAGATCTCCGATTCCACAAAGGAGGCTGCGGATTCCATCAAGCAGATCTCCATAGGAATCGATCAGATCTCCAACGTAGTCCAGACGAACTCCGCGACTGCGGAGGAATCCGCTGCGGCTTCCGAGGAGCTTTCGGCGCAGGCTGCAACGATGAAGGGCCTTATAGGGAACTTCACGCTGCGTGATTCTGACGCCTCTGCCAACCTCTGATAGTTCAACAAATTAAGATCCCGCAGCCGTATGGCTGCGGGATTTTTTCATATTACGGTTATCTCCCAGAGTATCAGGGAACCGTCCATGCCGCTCATATCCACGGAGAAGTACTTTACGTTCCCATCGGCGTCGGTGAAGGATATTCCGTTGTTCGGGATATCTCCCAGGAAAACCAGATCCGCTTCCAGCGGGCGCTCCGGCGTAAGCTCGGGCTGCGAGTACAGCTCCTCGGCGGAGAACGTGAAGATCCCGTTCTCGTCGATGTCCTGCATTGCTATCGACAGCAGCCTGAAGTCGCTGACCGTGCTTTCTGCGGAGAATACCACCTTTACGGCTGATTCGCTGACCTCGGTTCCGTCGGTCTGAATGAACGTGTCGTGCTCACCAAGCTCCGGCACGTCCTCGAGGTACTGCGCCTTTACCGGAAGGCTCTCAGCCGTTCCGGTTCCGGGAAGCTCCCCGGTCGGCATGTTTTCCGGAGGCTCCGCGGTATTTACAGGCTCGGTGCTCGGCGGTTCGGCGGTGGCTTCCGCCTGTGCGGAGCTTTCCGGCGTGGACTCCTTCGGCGCAGTTACGGACTGCTCGGACTGGCTGGTTTGGCTGGTTTGGCTGGTTTGGCTGATTTGGCTGGACTGGCTCGTCTGGCTCCCTGGCGATGTGACGTTCCCGGTGCAGCCTGTCAGCAGAAGCAGCGCAGATAGTATCGCGATTCTTTTTTTCATATATCACCCTCCTTTGGTCTTTCTATTATACCCGCTTTTCCTGAAAAAGTCAATCCATATTGCAGAGCGTCAGAATTTATGAATTTTTCACATTTAGGTGTTGACATAACCCCTAAAAAAGTGTAAAATAAAAATGTATGCGTTAATTGTATTCCGGGAAGGCTCCCGGGCTTGAAAGGATAGATAAAATGGCATTCTTCGATTATTCACCGGAACTGGTGGAAGCAGGAAAAAAGGCAATGGAGCTGTGCGCTCCGCAGTTTGCCGAGTTCGACCGCATGGCGGAATACAACGGCGAGCGCGTTTTAAAGGCGTTCATCGACAACAGGATAAGCGATATCCACATGAAGGGGACTAACGGCTACGGCTACGGCGACGACGGCAGGGACAAGCTGGACGCGGTCTTCGCGCAGATACTCGGCGCCGAGGACGCCCTGGTGCGCCACAATTTCGTGAACGGCACCCACGCGATAACCACCGCGCTGTTCGGTGTCCTCCGCCCCGGGGACGAGCTGCTTTCCGTCACCGGCGACCCCTACGACACCATGCAGGGCGTAATTTCCGGTGATGGGATAGGTTCACTGAAGGATTTCGGCGTGAAGTTCGGCAAGGTAGACCTCCTGCCGGACGGCACCCCGGACTACGACGGCATAAAGCGCCGCGCGGGAACCTGCAGGATGGCTTATATCCAGCGCTCCAGGGGATATTCCCTGCGCCCGTCGCTGAGCATTGAGGTCATCGCGAAGATATGCGAGGCAGTCCGCAGCGTTAATCCGGACTGCGTGATATTCACCGACAACTGCTACGGCGAGCTGGTCGAGGAAAAGGAGCCGGTTTCAGTCGGCGCCGACCTCATCGCGGGCAGCCTTATCAAGAATCTCGGCGGCGGAATCGCGGAGACCGGCGGCTACATCGCGGGCAGGGCAGACCTCGTGGAGCTGTGCGCGTTCAGGCTGACCACTCCGGGCACTGGCAAGGAGGTCGGCGCGAGTCTGAATCAGCTCCGCGGAATGTACCTTGGAATATTCCATGCGCCGGAAGCGGTATGCGCGGCGCTCAAGACTGCGGCGTTTGCGGCGGCTCTGGCGGAGCTTCTCGGCTTCGAGGCGTTCCCGAAGTACAGCGAGAAGCGCACCGACATCATCGAGACGCTGAAGCTCGGCGGCGAGAAGCAGCTCATCGCGTTCTGCCAGGGCATTCAGGCCGGCTCCCCGGTGGACAGCTTCGCTTCCCCGGAGCCGTGGGACATGCCGGGCTACGACAGCCAGGTCATAATGGCGGCTGGAGCCTTTACGATGGGCGCTTCCATCGAGCTTTCAGCGGACGCTCCGCTGCGTGAGCCGTATGCTGTATGGCTCCAGGGCGGGCTTACGTTCCCGACGGGAAAGGCGGGTATCATGCACGCGGCGCAGTACATGCTGGACAAGGGTCTGGCGCACATCTGACAGCAGTAGGGTTCAACAGGTCGAAAGGACAGTAACATGATAAAGAGCATGACAGGCTTCGGCAGAGGTCATCAGGTACTTAACGGCAGGGATATCACCGTAGAGATACGCGCGGTGAATCATCGGTATTACGAGTTCAGCTCGCGGCTCCCGCGCAGCCTGGGCTACATCGAGGAGAAGCTCAAGAGCCTGCTCCAGGGCAGGATAAACCGTGGCAAGGTGGAGATATCCGTGCTGGTGAACAACGTTGAGGCCGCGGACGAGAAGATAACTATAAATAAGGAAATAGTAAAGGAATACGTTGACGCGCTGCGCTCCGTTAAGGAGGAGTATTCGCTGAACGACGGCCTTTCGCTGTCGGATATCCTGCGTATCCCGGACGCGTTCACCGTAGTAAAGACCGAGACCGACGAGGAGCAGCTCTGGGCTGACGTGAAGTCGGCGGCGGAGGAGGCTCTGGAGCACTTCATCGCGATGCGTGAAGCCGAGGGCGAGCGCATGAAGCGGGACGTAATGTCGCGCCTGGATAAAATCGAGGAGTGGGTCGGCGTAGTAGAAACGCGCTCCCCGCAGGTGGTGGAGGACTACCGCAGGCGGCTCTACGACAAGATGTGCGAGGTGCTGAGCTCCACGAACATCGACGAAAACCGCATACTCATGGAAGCGGGGATATTCTCCGAAAAGACCGCCGTGGACGAGGAAACGGTACGCCTGCGCAGCCACATCGCGCAGTTCCGCACAATGCTGGAATCCGGCGAGCCTGTGGGCAGGAAGCTTGACTTCCTGGTGCAGGAGATGAACCGCGAGACCAACACCATAGGCTCCAAGGTGCAGGACATCGAGGTAACGCGCATAGTCGTCGACCAGAAGAGCGAGATAGAAAAGATACGCGAGCAGATTCAGAACATCGAATGATACAGACCCCGGGAGGCTCGGCTTCCCGGGGTTTTCCGTACTATTCAGCGGGTGCGGCGCAAACTTGACAAAAACAGCGCGTTGAGCTATAATAGATTCATATTATAAAAATAAATGCCGCGTTCTGCGGCTGTATCAAAGGATACGCAATGGGAAAGGAATAAAAAATGCCAGTAAAAATAGCCGACGGGCTGCCCGCGCAGTCGATACTTGAAAACGAGCATATATTCATCATGACGGAGCACCGCGCGCTCCACCAGGACATACGTCCGCTGAAGATAGGCATACTGAACCTCATGCCGACCAAGGTCGCGACTGAAACGCAGATACTCCGCAGCCTGTCTAATACTCCGCTGCAAATCGAGGTGACTCTCGTGCAGACCTCAACCTACACCAGCAAGAACACCTCACATGAGCACCTGCTGAACTTCTACAAGACCTTCGACGAGATAAAGGACATGAACTTTGACGGGTTCATAATCACCGGCGCTCCGGTGGAGCACCTTCCGTTTGAGGAGGTCGACTACTGGGAGGAGATTTGCAAAATAATGGACTGGACGAAAACACATGTGCATTCCACGTTCCACATCTGCTGGGCGGCTCAGGCGGCTCTGTACTACCACTACGGCATTCCGAAGTACCCGCTCCCGGAGAAGCTCTCCGGCGTGTTCAGGCACACTCTGCTCACACCGAAATCAAGACTGTTCCGAGGGTTCGACAGCGAGTTCTGGGCGCCGCATTCACGCCATACCGAGGTTCGCCGCGAGGACATCGAGAAGGTGCCGCAGCTCAAGGTGATGGCGGTTTCCGACGAGGCGGGCGTGTATGCCGTTTGCAGCGAGGACAGCCGCCAGTTCTTCATAACAGGGCATTCCGAGTACGACGCGGACACCCTGGCTCTGGAGTACAAGCGCGACCTTGAAAAGGGTCTTAACCCGAAGATCCCCGCTCACTACTTCCCGGACGACGACCCCGCGAAGCAGCCTGTGCTCAAGTGGAGGGCGCATTCCACGCTCATCTACACCAACTGGCTGAACTACTTCGTTTACCAGACCACTCCGTTTGATATTTCTGAAAAAATATAACAAATATTGTTGCATTTGTCGTATAATTATGTTATAATTCTATTACGGCACACGCCGAAAAATCAAATGAAACGAGGTACACGCTATGTTTGATATCTACGCAGCCCTGAGCGGCGGCATGATCGCGAATCTCCTGCTTACTATACTGGGACTTGTTATTTCAGTTGCGGCGGGGATCCTGCTTTACTGGAAGGTTTTCGGCCCGAAGGCGAAGGATCCGTCCGCGGGCAAATTCATGCAGTACGCGAACGGTCAGCGCTTCCTGCCGCTTTACATCGTGAAGATAACCTACTACTCCCTGGCGGCGTTCCTTGTGTTTATAGGCATTGCGAAGTGCATCACCACCATCGACGGATTCGGCGCTATATTCAAGTACGTCATCGTGGGAAACGTCGTTCTGCGCATTCTGTTTGAGACCGTTCTCGCGGTGAGAAAGAACGCCGGGATCGATACCGACAACAACACCGCAGACGAGCCGAAGGACAGCCAGTCCGCATTTGAGCCGAAGCTGCCGACTATTCCTTATCAGCAGCCCCAGCAGACTCAGCACCCACAGTATCAGCCGAATGCCCAGGCAGCGCAGCCTGTTCAGAGCGTTCAGCCTGTTCAGCCGGTTCCGGTTCAGCCTGTGAACGCGGTTCCGACTCCTGTTGAGCCTGTGCCTGCTCCCACGCCGATTCCCGAGCCTGTGCCTGCTCCTATGCCGGTTCCCGAGCCTGTGCCTGCTCCCGCGCCGATTCCCGCACCTGTGCCCGCTCCCGCGCCGATTCCCGAGCCTGTGCCTGCTCCTGCGCCGATTCCCGAGCCTGTGCCTGCTCCCGCGCCGATTCCCGAGCCTGTGCCTGCTCCCACACCGATTCCCGCACCCGCGCCCCAGCCCGTTCCCGCTCAGCCGAAAGCGAACTCCGCTTCTGCGTTCTGTACATACTGCGGAAACGCAGTGAAGCCCGGCGCGAAGTTCTGCCCGTTCTGCGGGAAGCCTCTAGTTTAAATGAATCACGGCGGTTCCGATGAGCCGCCGTTTTTATTTCCGGTTCGCTTGACAAGCCGGGTCGGAGGGGGTATAATAGAAACATCAATTCACTGAGAGGAAATTATGACCGAGATAACAGTAACCAAAAACGACGCCGGGCAGCGCGCCGACAGATTCCTCACCAAAGCCTACCCGAACCTGTCGCTGCCGCTTATCTGCAAGCTGATGCGCAAGAAACGCATAAAGCTCAACGGAGCCAGAACCGAACCGAACGTGAAGCTCAGCGAGGGGGACGTGTTCCGGTTTTACCTGAGCGACGAGCTGCTTGACACCGGAGGCAGGGAAAAGACTGCGGATTTCCGGGAGGTCCCGCCGGAAATAGACGTGATATACGAGGACGAAAATATACTTCTGTGCGACAAGCCGGTCGGAATGGTGGTACACGAGGACAACGACAACACCTCCGACACGCTGATAAACCGCATAAAATGTTACCTCTGGAAGCAGGGGGAGTACGACCCGGATAGCGAGCAGAGCTTTGTTCCGGCGCTTTGCAACCGTATCGACCGCAACACCGGCGGGATAGTCATAGCCGCGAAGAACGCGGAGTCGCTGCGGGTGCTCAACCAGAAAATACGCGACAGGGAGCTTGTCAAGCTGTACCTCTGCGTTGTGCAGGGGGAGCTTCCGAAGCGCGCCGACACGCTGACCGCCTACCTCGAGAAGCTGTCAGACGAGAACCGCGTGATCGTCTCCGACCGCAAGACCCCGCAGAACCGCACGATACTCACGAAGTACCGCGTGCTCGAGACCCGGGGCGGGAACTCGCTGCTGGAGGTCGACCTGCTGACCGGGCGGACTCACCAGATACGCGCGCATTTCGCGCATGTGGGGCATCCGCTCCTCGGCGACGGGAAGTACGGCAGCAACAAGCTCAACAAGGCGCTCGGCTACGACGTGCAGGCGCTGTACTCCTACAAGCTGCGGTTCGAGTTCACCACTCCGGCGGGCTGCCTGGAGTACCTGAACCACCGGGAATTCTCCGTGGCGGATATGAACTCGATCTGGTTCGTGAAGAAGTTCCACGGCTCCGATTGAACGTTTTTGCGGGTGACGAGGTTCGCTGTTTCGGCGAAATGCACAAAAAAACTTGGCATTTTTTTAAGAAAGTCTGCAATTTATTTTCCTCAAACATCTTGATAAAATTACAGATTTTTAGTATAATAAATATGTAATGATATACCCGTCTGGGTGTGTCTGCTGCTTCGCCAGTCGGAGCAAATAATTATTTCTCAGGAGGAATATTCCAATGGCAGATGTTAAAGTTGCAATTAACGGCTTTGGCCGTATCGGACGCCTCGCATTCAGACAGATGTTCGGCGCTAAGGGCTACGATGTAGTAGCTATCAACGACCTGACCAAGCCCTCTATGCTTGCTCAGCTCCTCAAGTACGATACCGCTCAGGGCGGCTACTGCGGCAAGATCGGTGAGAATCTTCACACCGTTACCGCTGATGATGAGAAGGGTACCATCACTGTTGACGGCAAGACCCTGACCATCTACGCTGAGAAGGACGCTAAGGATCTTCCTTGGGGCAAGATCGGCGTTGACGTTGTTCTCGAGTGCACAGGTTTCTACTGCTCCAAGGACAAGTCCCAGGCTCACATCGACGCAGGCGCTAAGAAGGTAGTTATCTCCGCTCCGGCAGGCAACGACCTCAAGACCATCGTTTTCTCCGTTAACGAGAAGACCCTGTCCGCTGACGACAAGATCATTTCCGCTGCTTCCTGCACCACTAACTGCCTCGCTCCTATGGCTAAGGCACTGAACGATTATGCTCCTATCCAGTCCGGTATCATGAGCACGATCCACGCTTACACCGGCGACCAGATGATCCTCGATGGTCCTCACAGAAAGGGCGACCTGAGAAGAGCAAGAGCTGGCGCAGCTAACATCGTTCCGAACTCCACCGGTGCTGCTAAGGCAATCGGTCTGGTTATCCCCGAGCTCAACGGCAAGCTCATCGGTTCTGCACAGCGTGTTCCTGTTCCCACAGGTTCCACCACTATCCTTACCGCTGTTGTTAAGGGCGCAGACGTTACCAAGGAAGGCATCAACGCTGCTATGAAGGCTGCTGCTTCCGAGTCCTTCGGCTACAACGAAGATCAGATCGTTTCTTCCGATGTTATCGGTATGAGATACGGCTCCCTGTTCGACGCTACACAGACAATGGTAGCTAAGATCGCTGACGATCTCTATGAGGTTCAGGTTGTTTCTTGGTATGATAACGAGAACTCCTACACCTCTCAGATGGTTAGAACCATCAAGTACTTCGCAGAGCTCAAGTAATTTCTGCTCTTTAAGTGCATAGAAGCTCCCCTCGGGTGACCGGGGGGAGCTTTTTTGTGGTGGATTATGGGGAGTGGTGTGGCGATAAACTAGAATTTAGCGGCGCGTGTTCCGCTTACTGCAACCCAAAATTGGGAGTCAAGGGGGACGCGTCCCCCTTGCAGGTCAAGGGCGGAGCCCTTGTCGCC
>ERZ1106963.1474-NODE-1474-length-28284-cov-6.062985_pt1 | contig 28284 bp, 26 predicted proteins | sample MGYA00403681_ERZ1106963 | MGnify/ENA primary metagenome ERZ1106963 (study PRJEB35170, sample SAMEA104062407) | human gut metagenome | biome: human gut; feature: human-associated habitat; material: faeces | place: Denmark | collected 2012-05-03 ...
TCAAAAGCATGGGTGTCGCTTTTCAGAAACGCCTCTGCATCCGGGAATTGCTCCCACTGCATGGCGGTGCCGGTTTCCTCTGCCTACTGGTGCAAGCACCCTTCCAGAAGGCTGGCCGCCGTTGACTCATCATCAACAATCGCAATCTTAACCACCATGTTCCTCCTCGTATGCTTCTTGCGCATTGCCTTTTTAATCGTCTGTAAAAACTGCCATTTTGTGCGCGAACACAAATCAATTTTCACCTTTTTATCATTATAACCATCAAATCACCTAAATGCAATTTAAAAAGCGTCGCATCCCAAATCCAGGGATAGGGCGCTCTGTTTAAAAGAAAATTCCCAACCACTGGGAAAATCAGTAATTGGGAACCTTCTATGATGAGAGTACTGTTGTTCAGAGAAACGTTAAATCGGTGCTTTTTCTTGTGCGACAGATTGTCAGGCCAGCCATGGCAGCGGCGCTGCACAGGAAGAGCACAGCCAGCATGACCAGCGGGAAGGAATCGACGTCTGGGGGATGGGCGCAGCCGGGACAGCGGTGGCCTTAGGTGCATAAACCCCATTGACATTTTTTATTTAAGTTTCTCCCTCCTCCAGATGATCCATGATGCGCCAGTAATAATCGCTGACAGCGTCCTCGGCATAGTCCCGCGCGTCATTCTCGCAATCCTGCGTATAGTAGCCGCAAAAATCTGTGCTGCCATCCTTGTAACTGGTAAACTCGTCTGCGTAGGTATAGGCCTTGCGGAAGATGCGCAGATTTTTGCTGTTTTCATCGGCGCCGTTCAGAGCTTCCACCAGGCGGTATTGATAACTGTGGTATGCCTCGTGGCAAATCGTGTCCAGGACTTCCCAGGTGGAATCATACAAAAGGCTGTCTGCCGAAACGATGATTTCATGGGTCTTGTCTGTGTAGTATCCCAGGATGTCGACATCCAGATTGGTAACGCCGACGTTCAGCTCATTGGGCAGGCCCAGGTACCGCTGCTCGATGTTTGCCACCGTTTGCAAAACATCCAGCCGTTCCTGTGCGGAAAGTTTCTCCCACTCGTCTTCCTGCAGCAATAAGATGGTATCCATATTGTTGGCGATGGTCTGCTCGCTTAGGTTGGTTTTTGTGGCCGGCCGCACGTCCGATTTCAGCAGAGATGAGCCAAACAGGGCGTTTGCGCCGGAAACCCCCATAATCAAAGCAAGGCTCATGCCCACGATTTTTTTAGACATGAACGCGACCAATCCCAGCCGCCTGCGAAGAATTTTTAACGCATACTTTCTGCTTCTCATCCTGCGGCACAGCACCAATGCGGCATACAACAGCGAAAGGATGCCCGCCGCCACCAGGCAAATTTTAATAAGCCGCGGATAGATGGGCCAGTAGGTAAGTACGGTGTACGCGCCATATCCCAGCACCAGGTCGAGAAAGACGCCCATGCCATTGCGGTTGTTCTGCATCTGGAACAAAATTCCGACCGCGCTGAAGACAAGCACGAATCCAAGCAGAATAAGCTTCGACTCGGTTAGGGTGTGCTGAGGAACACACCGGAACAGCAGGCTTCTATACCAGATCCACGCTAATGCCAGCCAGAAAATGTGCTCCGTGATAAATTCGGTTTTTCCTTGCGTGTTGTTATTTCGCACAGTGTATTCCCCCCTTCGCTGATTCTGATATAAGTATAGCATAGTTTAGAGTTGCCGTCCCCTGGGGTGAGATAAAAACAGGCCCACAGTTTTTCACTGCAAGCCTTGCCATGCGGCACCTTTCCTCCTTTCGCTTATGCCAAACTGCCTAAGATCTGCTTGACTTCTATAATTGGGACGTACTTTTCCCCCAGCCCGCAGGCGTGCATTTTTTCCATAAGCCGGTACAGGGTTTTTATCCGTTCTTCCGGGAGGCTGCCGTCGCACCTATACTCGATAGCAATCTGGTTCACGTCGCTGATCAGACCGTAATTTAAAAAGTACGCTTTCAGGTCCGAGGCAGAGATCTTCTGCAGATGGTTGCTAACGTACTTTTGGTAGTAGGCGCCGGTGTTGCCATCTTCCAGGCCGTTTTCCTGCAGGTAGCGGGCTATACCGTCTTCCATCTGTTGCTGCTCACCTTGCGAGGCCGCATAGACGCCCCGATTTGCCAGATAGTCCAGAATGTACTCGATCATGCTTTTGTTTCTCCCTTCTCATACATTTTTGCCAGAATGTTTTGGGCCTCTTTCATTGCCTCGACACGCTCTGCCGGGTCTTTGGAGAGGGTCCTGTCCAGGCAATCCTGCAGCGCTTCGTAGCCCTTCTCCCCTGCCAGGGCATCCACCTTTTCCTGCAGAGTATCCATGTAATATACCCCGTTTTTATAGACAAACATCGTCAGACATCCACATATAACTGCAATATATACTGTAATGATACAGGTAAGCCTCCACTGCAGTGATATTCTTTTCATCGTTCAGACTCCTCCCGTATTTTATATCCTTCTCCCACCTTGTTTAAAATCGGATCATATCCAAGCTCAGCCTTAAGCTTTTTCCTAAGCGAAGACATGTGTACTCTGATGGCACCACTAAAGCTATCCACGGATGCATCCCAGACATGTTCCATCAATTCCTCCTGACTTACCGGTCTTCCAGGATTCAGAAGTAAATATTCCAAAATACCATTTTCTTTTCTTGTCAGGGAAATCATTTTCCCTTTTGCATATGCCTCACGTCTTACCGTATCGAACTTTATCCCACCACTTTCCAGACACACATCTTTCTGCACAAATTTTCTTCTTGTCAGACTTCTGATACGCGCCTCAAGTTCCTGCAGATGAAATGGTTTTTCCATATAGTCATTTGCCCCTGCATCCAGTCCTTCAACCTTATCCGCAATCTGCCCTCTTGCAGATAATATAAGAACCTTTGTCTCCTCATTTCTCTGTCTGAGTTCCTTTAAAATCTCCATTCCATCCATACCGGGCAGATTCAGATCCAGAACAATCAGATCATAATTTTCCGTCAGGACACTTTCAAAAGCCTCTTCCCCATCATAACAGGTATCCACCTCGTACCCTGCATCATACAGCCGTTTTGCAACCATGTCACACATTTGTTTCTCATCTTCAACTATCAATAATCTCAAAATTCATTCACCCGCTTCTTAACACAAATTTTACAACAGCTATTGTATAATACTAACATCAGCTGGTCAATAAATACAACAAATGAAAGGAGTAAAATATCTTGAAGTGCAAAAAAATCTATCAGTCGATCCTGCTCATCTCAGGTATCACCATGATAAGCTACGGTGCGGTCAGAGGAGAAGCAGCTGTCGTGCTCGGTAAAGCAATAAAATTATGTCTGGAGTGTGTCGGAATTGGATAAAAAAAAGACTTTTCTATCAAAAAATATAGCTGTACTACGCGGATGGATACAGGCAGCTGCCACGCTGCTTACGAATATCCATATTCCTAATTTATGGAAAGGTAAAATATATCAGGGCAGCGTAAAAAACGTATGTGTACCAGGATTAAATTGTTACTCCTGTCCTGCGGCAACCGGAGCATGCCCAATTGGAGCTTTTCAGGCAGTTGTCGGTTCATCAGGATTTAAATTTTCATACTACATAACCGGATTTTTTATTTTACTCGGTGTAACACTCGGAAGATTTATATGTGGTTTTCTGTGTCCGTTTGGATGGTTTCAGGATTTACTTCATAAAATACCCGGGAAAAAATTTTCTACAGCCCGGCTCAAACCGCTGCGCTATTTAAAATATATCATCCTGATCATTTTTGTTATACTTCTTCCGATGCTGGTAACGAACTCTATCGGAATGGGAGATCCTTTCTTCTGTAAATATATTTGTCCTCAGGGTGTCCTGGAAGGAGCTATCCCTCTCGCACTTGGAAATGCCGCTATACGTTCTGCACTGGGAAAACTTTTTTCTTTTAAATGCCTTATTTTAATCACAGTTATTGTGTTAAGTATTTTGTTTTACAGACCATTCTGTAAATGGATCTGTCCTCTTGGAGCAATCTACTCATTATTTAATAAAGTCAGCTTTCTTTCTATTAAAATTGAGAACAGCAGCTGCATCGGATGCGGGCAATGCCAAAAGGCATGTAAAATGGATGTGGATGTGTGTAAAACTCCAGATCATCCGGAATGCATACGATGCGGAGCCTGTATAAAAGCCTGTCCTAAAGATGCGATCCACTACCAGTTTATGGGGAAATCATGTAAAAAAAAGAACAACAGTAACCAGCAGTCATAAACCAGTAACTATCAATCTTATTACAATTTAAAAAAGGAGCAATTATCCATGAAAACAAAAATTACATTTATTTCAGTTGTCACACTCAGCATCGCACTGCTGCTTACATCCTGCAGCGGAAAAGGAACTGTAAGCACCACAGAACCACAGAATACCACGGCTGAAGACAGCACGGCATCTGCGGACAATTCCAACACGAAATTGGATGATTTATATCAGCAGGAGAACCGGATCTTTGCAGAGCATAAAGATATATGGGACAAATTATTTGGTCTGATGAATAAAAACACTGCAGATTCAAACGGAAATTATGCTGATTATCTGGCTGATACCGCTGAATCAAACAAAGATTCTTTTACTGATGACGAATTCAAAACACTTACTGATGATATTGAAACCATACGAAAAATCGAAGAACAGATCGCAGAAATTGAAAAAGAAACTACAGAATCCGATAAAAATGGGCAGAATACTAATTCTGAAGATGCATCACCATTCAAAAATTTCTCAGGTCAGGATTTCGATGGTAATTCTGTTGACGAAAGTCTTTTTTCCGAAAATGCAGTAACTGTCATCAATTTCTGGTTTACCGGCTGCAAGCCTTGTGTTGCTGAGTTATCCAAACTGAATGAATTAAATGATGCAGTCAGGGCAATGGGAGGAGAAGTAGTCGGCATCAACACAGAAACCTTCGATGGAAATGAATCGGCTATCAAAGAAGCTGCCTCTGTTCTTGAAAGCCAAGGTGCTAAATACCGCAATCTTTCTATTGATTCATCTTCAGATGCAGGCAAATATGCCTCCAATATCATGGCATTTCCTACCACAATACTCGTCGACAGAAATGGTAACATCGTGGGTGATCCGATGCTCGGTGGAATCGATAATCAGGATAACTATGATACTCTGATGAAACAGATCCAATCTGTAATCGATGCAGACAGCTCAAATAAATAACCCTTTTATGATACTCTTTTGTACATAACCGGCAATCATACCCAACGGTTCTATTTTCATTCACTCCCGGACTTTCAGATACCTGCCGGGAGGTATCTGAAAGTCTCTCCCATTACCGGTATAGCTTTCTTTTTATCTGAATTCTCCTTATGCTTTCTTAAGTCGCTCTCTTTAACGTTCCAATATAATCTCCATTATGATAAACAAATGGTCCGGGTTCTCCCTCTTCTCCAAAATATTCCGGTCTTAAGGACAAGATATCGAGCAGTTCATCAATCGTCTGCACCTTAGTTGCCTGATATGGCTGTTCAAATGCAATCTTTTCTACAAACAAATAATAATCACTATACTTTATCAGGATACCAGTATGACCTACAAAAACAGCATCCGTATATGGATCATATATTACGATACTAAGAAGCGATATTCTGTCATTATCTATTTGAAATCCATATTCTTTCCAGCTGTCGCAAAATGCAGATTCCGGATGTCTGTCATCCGTAACACTCTTTTCACCATAAAGTGTGGTAAACATATCTTTGTTCTCTTTTATGATTTCATACCTGTCCACATTATCTATCGCTTCTGTGTCAAACATCAGATAGGTTCCCTCATAATGATCTTCCGTTAATTCCGAGCGGATCACCCCATCTAACAGGAGAAAAGCTGTCATTCTACAGTCCGCATCTGAATAATCATGATTCTGTTCCCAGCCATCCATACATTTACCGATATCCGCTTTCATTTTCCCAGGATCTGACCATGTATCTTCCAGCTTTGCATTTTTTCCTGCGGAATCTGCAAAATCAACCGCCCATTCCCGAAATATGTCTACATGCGCAGCTCCCGCAGAGTCAAGTTCTTTACAGATCTCAGTAATCGTATTGTTCCCTCCCATATATGTTGCACCAGGTATCTTTTGTTTCTGCACTGTTTCTGTGCAGGCTGCCAGCATCATAAATGCAGACACAATCATAGCAATAACAGACAGCTTCATGGCTATTTTGGTTTGTTTTTTCAACAGATATTACCTCTTCTCCCCTAAATGATCATGACGTAAAAATCGTTCCTGTCAATTCTTTTCATCCTCGATCGTGAGTGTTCCGGGTCTTACATTCAAATAGATACTGCCCTTGTCCACTTTATACATATCAAGCAGCATTACCCAGAGACGGTGTATTGCGTCAAGTAATACATTCGATACCTCTATGCTATATGGCAGCAGTGCATGAATATCAAAAAAACGCATGCCAAGTGGTGGTAAAAATACCATATTGCTTGATTTTACTTTCTGCTCTCCTATGCTTCTGTTTGCAGTTTTTAACATTTCATAAGTGATCAGACAAAAATCTTTTCCTTTATATCTACAATAGTAAGAAACATAGCACTCATCAATCGTCCAGTCTAATCCATCCTCATGCTCAACGGGTTTTTCTTCTGCCGGATTTGCCTCGGTAGTCATAACCTCTACACTCCAGCGGATTCTTCCTTCTTTTGTCTCTCCCATCATCTCCTGGATCTCACGAAAAATTTCTTCCTGTTTTTTCACATTAATCTCCATTTCTAAGCAGCTAATGATATTATTTTTTTCATAAAAGCTATATATTTTGTCCGGAAACAAATAGCCGTACTAATCCCTCACATAAATATCCGAAAGGTTCTCAAGGATCGCTCCTGCGACATCCGGTTTGTTCATCGTATAAATATGCACATGATTGACACCGTTTGCGATCAGATCGATGATCTGGTCTGTCGCGTAGGCGATACCTGCCTGTTTCATGGCAGCCGGGTCACTTCCAAAACGGTCAACGATTGCAAGGAAACGGCGCGGTACCAAACTTCCGGACAGGGCAATGCTCCGTTTTACCTGGTTTGCGTTGGTGATCGGCATAATTCCTGCTACGACAGGAACATCGATTCCATGTTTTAGTGCTTTGTACATAAAGTTATAAAGAATATTATTGTCAAAGAACATCTGTGTTGTGAGGAACTCACATCCGGCATCCACTTTTTCTTTCAGATGGATCAGATCTTCCTCTAATGTCTGTGACTCAGGATGTCCTTCCGGATAGCAGGCTCCGCCGATACAGAAATCTCCCTGTGATTTGATATCATAGATCAGCTCACTTGCATGTTTATACTGATTTGGCAGCGGGAAATCCGCATTCTGCGGGATATCTCCGCGCAGTGCAAGTACATTTTCAATCTGCTTTTCTTTTAACTCCTGAATCACAGAGGCAACTTTCTCCTTAGTCGAAGATGCACAGGTGAGATGTGCCAGTGCCGGAATATGATTCACATTTCTCACTTCATTTGCAAGTTCTACCGTATAATCAGAAGTTCCGCCGGTTGCACCATAAGTAACACTCATATATGCCGGTTTCAATGCTGCCATATCACCGACAATCTTTTTGTAGTTGTCTAACTGTGCACCCTGTTTCGGCGGGAACAGTTCACAGGAAATCGTTACATTCTCTGTATTTAATAATTCTGTAAGTCTCATAAATCCCTCTTTCTGCTAAAAGCTTCGTAATTTATCGGAACCGTCATCCACGGTATTCTCGATCTTTCGTATCACAACATAATAGGAATAATTCTCATTGACAGCCACTTCCACGCGGTCACCGACCTTATGTCCAAGCAATGCCTTTCCAAGCGGTGACTCATTGCTGATCAGATTCTTTAAAGAATTACCGCGGACGGTGGTCACAAGTTTATAAACTTCTTCCTCATCGTCCTCCTCAAAATAAACCGTCACCGTATTATTCATACCAACTTCATCCTCCGCAGAATCCGTTGAAATCACTTTTGCTGTTTTGATCATTCTCTCTAAATAGCGGATACGGCTCTCATTCTGGTTCTTATCTTTCTTTGCCGCATGGTACTCGAAATTCTCACTTAAGTCTCCCTGCGCTCTTGCCTCCTTCACTGCCTCTAAGGCCTCTTTGCGCACCACAAGTTTCCGGTACTCAATCTCCTCTTCCATCTTTTTTATATCCTGTTCGGTCAATTCGTCGTACATGAATCTTCCTCCTTACTTGTCATTTCAGCGATTATTATAAATTCTTTCCAGTTTTCCGTCAAATAAATTTCTGTGTAAACATCTCTTTACTGATCCATTGAATTTCGCATTTTGTACATTTTTTCGCACATACTGACAATATATATCCACTTGTGGGATCATAGCTTTGCAGATACCATTCTCCCGTCTGCCCCGCTTTTAAAAATTTAACCTGATCCTGCAGTACACAAAACGATGCAAGATCCAATGCCATCCCTTTTCCAACCGCTTTGATATAACTTTCTTTTCTTGTCCATAACTCTGTAAAATAACAGTCTGCTTTTTTCATTTTTCCCTTTTGTAATGCCAGATATTCCTCCGGACAGAAAAAACGTTCTGCCACTTTCATCTGTCCTTTCCGGATCTGTTCCACATCAATTCCAACTTCTTCATCTGAAAAAACACCTGCCACATATCTTCCCGAATGTGACAGGTTAAAATGTATACCGGTTTTTCCATTTAATACCGGTTTTCCTTTCTCTCCGAATCTAAGATACATCTGCTGCATTTTCCCTGGTAACAGACTGATTCCATATTCCCTCAGGGCATACTCTAACAATAATCCTGCTGCTAAAGATCTGCACCGGTCTTCTTTTTTTTTCAATTGCATTATTTTATTTTTCCGGTCTTCCGTGATAAAAGGCAGCATCTGTGCAAATATCTTTTCATCCCCAAATGGAACAATATCCGTCATATAAATCTTCACGCGTCTTATTCTCCCTCGATCCGGATAATGCTTCTAAGATGTTCTCTTTCCCTGGACAATTCCTCATATACCGGCATCAGTCCATCATTTATTCCGGCACGAAGCGGCTCTACAATTTTTTCGACCGTATCAAACATCGGTGTGATTCCCATATTGGCAAAGACACCTTTTAAAGTATGTGCACAGTCAAACGCCTTTTTTCTCTCATCTTCTGCAAGTGCCTCTTTTAATCCATCAAAAGCCTCGTCCTCTGCCACCATCGGAAGGCAGCTTTTATATAATTCCTCATCTCCTAAAAAACGCTCTAAAGCTCCATCTAAATCGCATCCCCATGCTCTTAATTTTTCCAATACCTCACACATTTTTCTATCATTCCTCCGATTGTTCTTTTTCCTGTTCCATCTCCCTGTCTTTCGTTTTTCCGGATAATAACAGCCTGTATTTTTCTAATTCCCATTCCAGTTGTTTTGGTTCTGTCACATTTAAGAAAACACCATATATGATATGTTTATTTCCTACAATTCCTACATCATACAGCTTTAATGATATAAAAATTTCTTCTCCTGCTTCATTCTTCCTGGAAAATTCACATTGTGTTTCACGTCCTTTATCTGCTGTATAAAAAAAGGCATCCAGAATACGTTTATGATATCGTTTTGGAATTCCCTGAAAAATATCTTTTTTCTGACTGATATCCTGATATCCAAACACCTCATAATACGCATTATTTACGCGTATTATCTCAATCTGTTCTTTGCCGTACTCATAGACAGCCACACCCTGTTTCGCATTTAAAAAGAGTGACTCCAGCTGGGAGGCCGGCGTCCACAGGCTATCTATGTCAACTAAGCGTTCTGTCTCTTTCTTTCTCTCCGCATGCGGTCTGTCAAACTGCAGTTTTTCGTATTCTTCCACAGGCATCGGTTTTGCAAAATAATATCCCTGTACATATTCACAGCCAATACTCCGCAAAAATTCCACCTGTTCGATCCGTTCCACGCCTTCCGCAACAACCGGCATATTCAGCCATTTTGCCATACGGATCACTGCCGCCATGATATTTTCTCCGCGTCCTTCCCTGTCATCACCGGCAAAAAACTTCATGTCCATCTTTAAAACATCAACCACAATATCCTTTAAAACATTTAAAGAAGAATAACCACTTCCAAAATCGTCCATCAGAATGTAAAATCCCTCTTCGCGCAAACGCTGCATCATATCCTGCACTGCTTTGGGATTTGTATTGTATGCGCTCTCTGTCAGTTCTACCTGAAACAGTCTGCGTGGAATCCGGTAACTGTCCACCAGATTGCAGATCACATTCACGATATCTTTGTTGTAAAGGCTGACCCTCGAAAGATTGACGGATATCGGAAGCGGATTCTTTCCTTCATCCATCCACTTTCTAAGCTGGATGCAGGTCTGCTCCCACACATAATAATCCAGCTTTGTGATAAATCCATTCCGTTCAAATACCGGTATAAACTCTCCCGGTGAAATCATTCCCCGTTCCGGATGTTTCCAGCGAACCAGCGCCTCCGCTCCTGCGATCTGATTATCGCTGAGCCCGTATTTGGGCTGATAGAATACAACAAATTCATGATTTTCCAGTGCACTTTTCATGCTGTTTACGATCCGCTGTTCCTTCTCGATCTCCTGGCTCATCTGCCGTGTATAAAATGCATAGTTACGGATATAATTGCCTTTGCAGTGCTTTGCCGCAAGGTTGGCACGATCGTACATGTGATCCGGTGTTATTTTCTTTCCAGCGATCAGGTAAACACCAAATATCGGTACGATATCAAAATCAAGCGGGTATCTGCTTAAGATATCACGCATTTTATCAAAACTTTCGACCAGTTCTTTTGTATTTTCATAGGATACGCAGAAGCAGAATATATCCGCATCCATCCTGCCAAAGGTAACGTCACTGCGGTTTCTGACTGCACATATCAAAAGGTCGGCAATATATTTCAGCAGCATGTCCCCTGCACTCATTCCAAAGAAAGAATTGATCAGCTGGAACTTTTCAATATCCATCCGCACAAAAGCAAAATGCCGGTCCGGATATCGCTCTAACATAGCAGATGTCGCCTGAAACATATTGGTCTTATTATAGATGCCGGTAAGGATATCATATTCTGCACGGTACTTTAATGCTATGCTGATATTCTGACTGCTGCTGCCAATCACATTCTTCAGCCGGAACCGGACAACATCCACATCATACGGTTTCCGGATAAAATCCCATGCTCCCATGCCCAGGCATTTAATCTCTGTCTCAATGTCAATCTCCATCGTAAGTACAATGACAGGTATCGCCTGATACATCTGCGCTTTATGATACCGTTCCAGAAAATAATACCCGTCATACTCCGGCATAACGATATCTAAAAGTACCGCCGTTATCTCCGTGCTTCGTTCATAAAGAATCTCAAATGCTTCCTTGCCATTTTCTGCCTCTATCACCTCGTACGTACCGCTCAAAATTCTTTTCATCATGACACGTTCGACCTGTTTATCATCTACGACTAATACCTTGCTCTTTTCAGACATATTCTCACCTATCCGCCCCCCAAAAAATCCCATAAAAAAAACCTGACTTTATCATAGCAAAGTCAGAGTTTCTTTTCAATAGTCATCATTTAACCTTCTGCAAAAAAAAGGTCTATTTTTCCACAAAGGCAGATATCTGTCGAAGATGCGCCAACCTGAATTTCATACGTTCCATTTACCGGAACCGGCATCTTTTTGTCTGTGTCATAACGGGAAAAATCTCTTTCCTCCAAAATAACACAGATCCTCTTTGTTTCCCCGGCATCAAGCCTGACTTTTTCAAACGCTTTCAGTTCATGAACCGGTCTGTCTTTTTTCTGTTCCGGTGCCACATAAATCTGAATGGTCTCTTTCCCTGCACGTTTTCCTGTATTGGTTACCGAACAGGAAACTTTCACGGTCTGTCTGCCATTTTCCTGCTGTTTTATAATTTCAAGATCATCATAAGTAAATGACGTATAGGAAAATCCATGCCCAAACGGGAACAGGACATCTGTTTTTTTTGTGTCATAATAACGGTAACCGACCATCACACCTTCCCTGTACTCCACACGGTCTTTCTTTCCAAATGTTCCGATCGTATGTGCCGGGCACTGTGACGCATCACGGATAAATGTTTCTGCCAGCTTTCCGGATGGATTTACTTTTCCAGACAAGATCTCTGCCAGGGCTGTTCCCCCTTCCATACCGGCATAGTAGCTCCAGAGGATTGCTTTTGCCTTTTCTGCCCACGGCATCTCAACCGGTGCACCTGCATACATGCAGACCACCGTATCCGGAACTGCCTTTAGCAAAGCATCGATTACTTCATCCTGCCCGTATGGCAGTTTCATGTTCACGCGGTCAAGTCCCTCCACATCAAAATCGTGGTTCAGTCCGCCCACAAAAATAACAATGTCACTTGCTTTTGCCAGCGCAACTGCTTCCGCTAAGGCTTCCTGCTGTTTTTCATCCAGTGCTCTTCCACTTACAGTGCTTTCCTTTTCGGTATCCTCTGCAGTCTCCGTGCTCGCCGCCTGCCAGTTGATCTCAGATGCCTCTTTCTTATCCGGAATCACATAGCCCGGTGCGTAAGAAACTTTCACATTTCCACCAAGTAACTTTTTGATTCCCATAAGCGGTGATATCTCATACAGTGCCTTGATTTCTGCACTTCCTCCCCCGTTCGAATGGATCGCAGCGGCATTTGCGCCGATCACGGCAACCTTACAGCCGGATTCTGCCTGAAGCGGCAATACCTGATCTTCATTTTTCAGTAAAATCATGGACTCGCGCGCCACATCGAGCACTGCCCTGCGGTGTTCCTCCGTATTGTATGCGCCTGTCTTACGATGTTTTCTCTCCGGTCCGATCATTTTTAAACGCAGCATCATGCGGAGGATATTGCGCACTTTCTCATCCACCAGCGATTCTTCGATTTCTCCATCCTTCACTGCTTTTAACAGAGGATCTGCCATGTACTGTTCGTCGAACTGATACTTGACATCCATCTCAAGATCCAGCCCGGACTCTGCCGCCAGTTTCGTATCATGCACAGCACCCCAGTCGGAGATTACCACACCGTCAAATGACCAGTCTTTCCGCAGCTTCTCGTTGAGCAGGGACTTACTCATACAGCAGTGCTCACCGTTTAACAGATTATAGGCTCCCATCAGAGCAAGGGTGTGTCCCTTTTCTACCGCCGCTTGAAATCCCGGAAAATAAATTTCTTCCAGTGCTGTCTCATCGATGATTGTATCCACCCAGAGTCTTTCGGTTTCCTGTGAGTTTGCCGCAAAATGTTTCACGCATGCCGCAACATCGTTTTCCTGGATTCCCTCGATCATCGGTACAACCAGTTCTTCGATGAGTCCCGGATCTTCGCTCATATATTCAAAATTCCTGCCACAGAGCGGACTCCGCTTGATGTTGATGCCCGGAGCTAAGATCACATCTTTGCCCCTGCCTCTTGCCTCCTCGCCCAGCACTTCTCCGGCTTTCTTTGCCAGCGCACGATTCCAGGTGGATGCAATGGCGCTGTTGCACGGAAGATAAGTCACATAATCTTCCGTCGTCCCGACATTCCGCCATTCATTGTCCGCAAATTCTGCGCGCACTCCCATCGGTCCATCCGACATATAGAGCGGTGGGATGGAAAGCCGCTCCACTCCTTCGGTGCGGAATAAACCCGCACCGTGGATCATACCGATTTTTTCTTCTAAAGTCAGCTCTTTTAAAATTTCTTCAATGTATGTTTCCTGCATTAAAATACAACCTCAGCCTTGCCGTCCCCGTCAAATGCTACGATGACATTTTCCCCATCCTGTGTATAGAATGCACCGGTTACCTGCTTTGGAGTGCCAACGTTCATCAATGCCACTTTGGATGCCTTATTACTCTCTACCGCGATCTGATAAGAAGATCCGTTCTTTACAACATTTGCAGATGCTTCTTTTTCATTTTCCGTTCCATATACGACAGTTTCTGCCTTGATGCCATCTTTTAATGCATATGCACGGAATGTCACACCATCTGCATAGTCATAAACTGCATTATCATTTCTTGCTCCCATAGCCACAATACTGCCCTCTTTGACATAAAGAGGAATACTTAAGTAACCATGTTTCTCTTTGTACCACTTACCTCCCTCTTTGACTTCTCCGGTCAGTAAGGATGTCCATGTTCCCTCCGGCAGGTAATATTCTGCGATACTGTCCTCGCGGAAGATCGGTGCAACGAGCAGGGAATCACCTAACATGTACTGTGTTGCTAAATATGCACAGTTTTTATCTTCGGTAAATTCAAGTACCATGCTGCGCATCATAGGAATACCTGTTTTGGACGTCTCGATCGCATTGCGGTACAGATATGGCATCAAAGATGCCTTAAGCTGTGCAAAGCAGCGTACCACATCCACTGCTTCTTCATCATATGCCCACGGCACACGGTAAGAAGTAGATCCATGCAGTCTTGAATGGGAAGAAAGAAGTCCGAAAGCACACCATCTCTTATAGACGTCCGGTGTGGATGTACTCTCAAATCCTCCGATATCATGGCTCCAGTATCCAAAACCGGAACTTGTCAGTGACAGGCCTCCGCGAAGGCTCTCCTCCATGGATTCATAATCAGACCAGCAGTCACCGCCCCAGTGAACCGGGAACTTCTGTCCGCCTGCAGTTGCAGAACGTGCAAAAAGAACAGCCTCTTTTTCACCTTTTTTCTTCTTTAATACGTTAAATACCACCTTATTGTAAAGGTATGTATAGTAGTTGTGCATCTTGACCGGATCAGAACCGTCGTAATATACCGCATCCGTCGGGATTCTCTCACCAAAATCTGTTTTGAAGCAGTCAACACCCATATCGAGCAGTGCCTCTAACTTTTTGCTGTACCACTCGCAGGCTGCAGGGTTGGTAAAGTCCACAATGGCAAGTCCCGGCTGCCACATATCCCACTGCCATACATCGCCATTTGGACGTTTTAAGAAGTAACCGCCCTCGACACCCTCTTTGAACATGGAGGACTCCTGTCCCACATAGCTGTTGATCCAGACACAGATCTTTAATCCTTTTGCTTTCAGACGTTTTAACATGCCCTCCGGGTCCGGGAATACTCTTGAATCCCAGGTAAAATCACACCAGTTGAAATCTTTCATCCAGAAGCAGTCAAAATGGAATACGGATAACGGGATCTTGCGGTCAAACATTCCATCGACAAAACTGTTGACTGTCTTTTCATCATAATTTGTCGTAAAGGATGTGGACAGCCAGAGACCGAATGTCCACGGTGCCGGAAGTGACGGTTTTCCAGTGATATCTGTATAGCGCATCAGCACTTCTTTCATCGTCGGCCCGTTGATCAGGAAATAGTCAAGGTTTTCACCCGGCACGGAAAATTCAACCTTGGTTACCATCTCTGTTGCAACTTCAAAGGACACGCGCTCCGGATGGTTTACAAACACACCGTATCCTTTATTGGAAATATAAAACGGGATATTTTTATAAGACTGCTCTGTGGAAGTACCGCCGTCCTCGTTCCAGATATCCACGCTCTGTCCATTTTTTACAAACGCAGAAAAACGCTCGCCAAGTCCATAGATCAGCTCGCCAACGGAAAGTGATAACTGCTCTCTCATATAAGCATCTTCCGGTCCTTTATCATAGGCAAAACCTTTCCAGTCGGTCTTCATGTATGCAAGATCTCTCCATCCGCTTGCAGTGATTTTCTCCTCACCGCGGTAAAATGTGAGTGCTCCGTTCTCTTTCTGCACTTCCAGACGCAGTGTACCGCTTGAAATGACCAGCTTGTCCTCCGTATCTTCTGCCTTTAAATGTCCGCTCTCCGCAGGTGCGATCTCAAATGACGGTGCCTTTTTCTGCACGCCCATGTGATGATAAGTCTGAACCCTGAGCACTTCCTCATACGGTGCTGAAATCACGATCGTGAGGTTGATTCCGCCAAGGGTATCGCCGCGCTGTGTGATCTTGCTTGTCGGCGCACAGATCGTCACCTGATCTTTCTCGATTTTTGAAAAATATACTTCTGCCGGAGAAAAGCACTCGCAGCGCTCTTTCTGCAGCCAGCATCCATTACTGAATTTCATATGATAATCCTCCCTGTTTTCCGGAGAAAAATGCATGCTATGTTTTTTATAGCATTTGCCTCTTGCAGGCGCAGAGGATTTTCCTCCCTGTAATTATCTCATTTTGTCTCATCTTACTATACCCACCCTGCAAAAAATACCCTCTAAATTGTACATAAAACACTCGATAAATTTGACAAACAAAACGTTCGCATTTATACTTACGTTTAGTATTTTTATCATTGGAACAGGAAGGTTATTTTTATGTATCGCGTTTTAATTGCAGATGATGAATCCATTATCCGGGAAGGTATCAAATGTCTGTTCGACTGGGAATCTCTCGGCTATACGATCGCCGGAGAAGCTGCAAACGGTGAGACCGCCTATCAGCAGATTCTTGCCTTACAGCCGGATATCGTTCTCTTAGACATCCGCATGCCGGGAATGTCAGGGCTTGACGTTATCCGGGAGGCAAGAGCACAGGGTTTTACCGGAAAAGTCATTATCTTAAGCGGTTACTCTGATTTCAAATATGCGCAGGAAGCCATCCGTTACGGAGTGCAGTATTATCTGACAAAGCCGATCGACGAGGATGAACTTGAGGAGATTCTTCGTTCGATCAAAGAAAACTTAGACAAGGATGCTGCAACTGCAAATACCCGGGAACATTACCGTGAAAAGGCAAGAGAGACCATCATCCGCGATCTTTTAACGAATGATATCGATCTTTCCCACATAAATACAACAGATCTCCATCTGACAGCAGACACCTATCAGGTTGTGATCTATGAGAAATACAGTCACAATACTGCAGATGCCTCCTATCGTTTTTCGGATCTTCTGCGCGTGACAAATCAGGATAATAACTCCTATGATAACATTACGCTGCAATATCATGAGGTTATTTTACTGAAAGGCACTTTTGCCATTCAAAAATTTAATGATTTTCTGGAGCGTTACCGGAGAGAACGGCGTCCACAGGAGAACTCTCCTCTCGACAGTCTCTTTATTACATACGGTGCGCGTGTGTCAGACCTGTCGGAAGTCTATATTTCCTATATTCAGGCGAAACAGCTCTTAGAACGCCGTTTCTTCTGCGAGCAGGAACAGCACACGATCGGTTATGCCGAACTGCCGGACCCGGACAGTTTAAAATCCATCTTAAACGACGCTTTTTTAAACCGTTACGCTACCAGCCTGTTTGAATATCTTCAGGCATTCAACCGCAATATGTTAGCGGAGACTTTGACACAGCTTACCAATGAACTTTACCATGCTGCAGATTCGATTGATTCCATACGGCTTTTCCTGACAGACCTTTATCTGCAGATCAAGGAACAGGCAAACCGGCTTTACAATGGTACAAATATCCCGTTTCCGAGCAATGCGGATATCATCCGTCTGATCGAAGAAAAATATTATCTCTACGAGATCATCCTGTACTTTACGGAACAGTTTGAGATGATCATGTCCTCGATTGGTAACTCTTCCCGTGAAAGCGTGCTGGATGATATTCTGCACTACATCAACCACAACTATGCAAGCAATATCACATTAGAAAATATTGCACCGCTGTTTGGTTACAACAGCTCCTATCTCGGAAAGATTTTCCGCAAAAAGATGGGTGAAAACTTCAACTCATACGTCGACCATGTCCGCATCAAACACTCGATGGAACTTCTCTGTTCCTCAGAGTTAAAAGTTTATGCGATTGCAGAAAAAGTCGGTTACCGGAATGTCGATTATTTCCATATCAAATTCAAAAAATATGTTGGAAAAAGTCCGGCAGAATACCGGAAAGAACATAAAAATGAATAAATTTTCATAAAAACTGCCGCCCTATGGGTGAATAGATGTCCCCCTTTCTCTGTAAGTTCAGAAAAAGGGGGGCATATCACCGTGAGGCGGCAGTTTTTATTTTTAAGATCCGAGTGTCAAACGCTGGCTTTAAGTTTTTCGATTGGCAAATGGCACCGCAGTGCCTGTCATTTTAAGAAATCATACTGTGACATATAAAGTTTGTAATACTCACCCTTCTGTTCCATCAGTTCGTCATGATTTCCACGCTCTAAAATATCGCCTTTATCCACATATAAGATGCAGTCTGCATTTTTGATCGTAGAAAGTCTGTGTGCAATGATAAAAGAAGTCCGTCCCTTCAAAAGTTCGTTCAATCCTTTCTGCAAAAGCAGTTCCGTCTCTGTATCAATGCTCGAAGTCGCCTCATCTAAGATCAGGATCTTCGGATCTGCAAGCAGTGCCCTTGCAAAGGAAATAAGCTGTCGCTGACCGGCAGAAAGCCTGCTTCCTCTTTCATTCACTTCTGTCTCATAACCGTTTTCCATCTCCATGATAAAATCATGTGCACAGACTGTTTTTGCTGCCCGGATCACTTCCTCATCCGTTGCACTGCGGTTGCCATAGCGGATATTATCCATGATCGTTCCTGCAAAAATAAAGCTGTCCTGCATCATGATCCCCATCTGGGTTCTTAAGGAGTGCAATGTCACCTTCGAGATATCAATGCCATCGATCGTGATCACTCCGGAATCTACATTATAAAAACGGCTGATGAGGTTCACGATCGTGGATTTTCCTGCCCCGGTCGGACCGACGATCGCATAAGTTTCACCCGGTTCTGCCGTAAAATTAATATCTTCCAGAATCTTCTGCCCCGGTTCATACCCAAAAGACACATGGGAAAATTTCACTTCTCCCACCACTTCCGGCATCGGGATTGCATCCGGCTCATCCCTGACACCCACCGGCTCATCGATCGTCTCAAAAATCCTCTCAAGATAAGAGATTGCTGTCAAAAGAGAATTGTAAAATCCGGCAAGTGTGTTGATTGGTGCCCAGAAACGCCCAATGTACGCGGTAAATGCGATCAGAACACCGACGGTCAGTGTCATATCCGGTGCTAAAATCCAACGGACACCCAGCACATAGATCAGTGCCGTCGTAAATGTCGAAATAATATCCACGCTCGGTCCCATCGTAAAGTTAAACATTACCGCACGCATCCAGGATTTCCGGTAATTTTTACTTAGGTTATTAAAGATTCCGGTATTCTCATTTTCCCTTACAAAAGACTGCGTCACACGGATTCCATTGATACTCTCCGCAATGTACGCATTTAAGTTTGACTGTTTGTTGCTCTGGATCTGCCATGCCCTGCGCTGTTTTTTCTTGATTAAGATAATCACAAATGCAAGAACCGGCAATCCGCACAGACAGATCAGCGTCAGCCGGACATCGAGTGCAAACATAAACATCAGAATAAAGATCAGGTTGCACAGATCTGTGAATGTGTTGACAATACCATTGCTCAAAAGATCACTTAGGCTGTTCACATAATTGACCACACGCACCTGAATTTTTCCATGTGGTCTGTCATCATAATAGGAAAATGGAAGTTCCTGCAGATGACAGAAAATATCATAGCGGATATCATGTACGATATTCTGCCCGATCACACTCATGGTCTTGATCTTGATCCGCAGGGAAATACCCGAATAAAGTGCGATCAGCAATGTCGCAATACTGTAAAATGTGATCGATTTCATATCTTTTTCCGGGATGCTGTGATCCATCACATTCTGGAAAAAGATCGGGATCGCCATGGTAAGTGCCGAGGAAGAAAGCATCAGAAGAATAACGCCTGCCATCTTCTTTTTGTAGGGAGCAATGTAACCTGCAAGACGTTTGAGCTGGTTTACATCAAAACTGTCCTCTAATATCTCATCCATATCATATCTGTTTCTTGCCATCTTATTTCTCCCCCTTTCCGTTTAAAATTTCCTGTGGGATCTCGCCATACTGGTTATGGAAAGCCGTCGCGTAATAACCTCCCGCCGCCACTAACTGCTCATGTGTTCCCTGTTCAATGATGCGTCCGTTATCCATGACAAGAATCAGATCTGCATCTCTAATGGAAGAAATGCGGTACGCAATGACAAAGATCGTGCACTTGTTATCTAATTTCTTCAACTGGCTCTGGATATAACTCTCCGTCTCCATATCGACCGCCGATGTCGTATCGTCAAGAATCAGAATCGACGGATCTTTCAGCAGTGCCCTCGCAAGGGAGATACGCTGTTTCTGTCCGCCGGAAAGTCCGACACCGCGCTCACCCACAATCGTATCATATCCATCCGAAAGTGCCTGGATAAAATGATTGGCATCCGCCATGATCGCAGCCTGTTTGACTTCTTCGAACGAACAATTCGGCCTTCCGTATGCGATATTTCCTTCGATCGTATCCGAAAAAAGGAACACATCCTGCATCGCCATGCCGATATTGTCACGCAGGTTATAAAGATCCATGTCGCGGACATTCACACCATCCACAAGCACTTCACCGGAAGTCGTATCATAAAACCGGCAGAGCAGATTCATGATCGTTGATTTTCCGGCTCCGGTAGAACCGATAATACCGACGGTCTGCCCCGGTTTTACCTTAAAATTGACATCCATGACAATATCTTCATCATCTGCACGGTAAGATACATTTTTAAACTCGATCTCACCTTTCAAATGCTTCTTTACCACTCCGGATACCGGTGTTTTTACATGCGGTTCCTCACTGTAGGTCGCATAGATTTTCTCCACGGAAGTTGTGAAATTGCTGATATCATTGACCAGCCATCCTGCCTGGCGCAGCGGGTTGTTTAACATCCACAGATAGCCGTTCACCGTCACGAGCTGTCCTAACGTGATCTCTCCCTGAATGACCATATAGCCGCCGTAGAGGATCAGGATGATCGTCAGCGCATAGGAAAGCACCTCAAATATCGGCACATATTTCATCCAGATCTTTGACGCATCAATCTGTGCCGCACGGAATTTATCATTTTCCTTATTAAATTTTTCAATCTCAAAATCTTCTTTTGCAAATGCTTTTACCACACGGTTTCCACTGACATTTTCCTGCACAAACGCATTGAGTGAGGAAAAACAGTCACGGTTACGCTTGAATGCCGGACGTACCTCTTTCGTCTGACGGCAGGTTGCAAACGCCGTAAACGGCAGAACCACAAGCATGGCAAGTGCCAGTTTCGTGTTGACCGTAAAGATCATAAGCAGTGCAAACACAAACATCAGCACACTCTGGTAAACCATATAGACCACATATGCCACAAAGTGACGGATTGCATCCATATCTCCGGTCTGCCGGCTCATCAGATCTCCGGTACGCTTCTTGTTATAAAATGCAAAATCCTCTTCCAAAAGTTTCCGGTAAACCTTATCCCTCATATCGTACAAAACACCCTGCGACGCTGTCTCAAATGCGACCTGAAACAGAAAACGCAAGACTCCCATCACGATCGTGACTCCGATCAGACATCCGATAAACGGCATCAGTCTGTCATATTTTCCACCGCTTATGACCTGATCTACGATCTGCCCGGATATGTACGGATTGACCACCGAAAGCACTGATACCGCTGTGGTCAGCAAAATTCCAACTATCATTAATCCCCGGTACTTTTTCAGAAATGAAAAGAACCACTTCATTGGTGTCATAATAACCCTCCTACTCCCTTTTCGTTTTTCCTTTCGGATTTTCAGTATAGTACTTTTGGGGTAAAAAGGAATGTACTATCTTGCACCGTTCATGTTATTTTTTGCACCGGAAGGGATGGTTTCTGGTGGAGAATATGTTATACTGTGATGTGGATCACAAAAAGTGTATTTAGACTTTGAAACTGGAAATTTGCGCGAAGCTGGTTTTCATTTTGTTCCATTGTCCGAAAATAAGAAAAACTAAGTATGCCTGCTTTATGCTCTTTCAAAGTGACGTGTACGTCTTAAACGTGCCCTCCATGGCACGTTAAGACTTGCGCTGCCATCCGTGGCAGCACAACACTGTGTATTTACAGGCATACTAAGATTTTCTAATTTTCTCCCAAGTCACAAAAAGATCTCCAGCTTCGCGCAAATTCCCATATTTCACATTTTGACACACTTTTTATGATCCACATCGCATTGTATTTTAAATATAGACAATAAGTTTTTATCGGCGATAAAATGAAGAAATGGAGACCTTACTATGTGCTGTGACAACCGGGAACAACTGCTTGACCAACTGAATCCAACTTTTCTATTTACCTGGAAAGGCACACGTTTGAAAGATGAAGCACGCTATCACAGCCACGATTTTATCGAGATGGCATTTATTTTGTCCGGCCACGGCAAATACAAGATTGCGGACAGGCTCTATGATGTGTCCGAAGGAGATATCATTATTTTAAATCCGGGGCAGAAGCATCAGGCACTCTGCACAGACCCTTCCAATCCGGCTACGGAATTTTTTGTTGGATTATGTGACGTCCGTTTTGGGGATTTCCCGGAAAATTATCTGCCGCTGCATTTAAAAGATCTGACATCCGATCCAGCCACACAGTCTCCTATTTTACATACCTCCGGCGAACTGCGCCAGAAGCTGTTTAAGATCTGCACAGCCATGAGCGTAGAAAATGACGTCTGCCGCAGCGGACGTTATATCATGTTGAAAAGTTATCTGATGCAGATGCTGATCCTGCTGCTGCGGGAACAGAGTGAACCGGTAAAAATCAATACCGGCTGTTCGTTTGAGTCCACCAGCAAAAAATATGTGGTCGACCAGATCGTAAATTATTTTGAGGATCATTACAGTGAAAAGATTTCTTTAGACCAGATCGCGGAGAATATGTACTTGAGCCCTTTTTATATCTCGCGTATTTTTAAAAGTGAGACAGGCGATACACCGATCCGCCACCTGATCAATATCCGCCTTGAAAAAGCAAAAGAATTGTTGGAAAACGGCTTTGACGGCAGCATCCAGGAAGTTGCAGCCGAAGTCGGCTATGATGATGTCTATCATTTCAGCAAGCTGTTTAAAAAACGGTTTGGGATGCCGCCGTCAAAGATCCGTAAATTATTATGATTCATTTAAAAATTTTTTCCAGAAATCTTTCGAGCCTGCGAATTCCAGTTCCTTGCCATTCTGGAATCTTTTACTGATAATGCCATCCTCTCCAAAACTTGGTGTGTATGTCAGATTTTTATATATTCATCGTCATATATGGGGGAATGCATATAATTCCATCTTTTACAATTAAATTTCTTGGATGAATAATATAACTTTCCCCTATGCGCTCCTTGTATTTTTCTCTGAAATTATTTAATGAGGTCGTTTTGTATTGCTTTCCTGACTTCACTTCAATCGGAAACATCTTATATTTTAATCTGCTGTTATTGGAAATGATAAAATCTATTTCCATATCATTTCGATGCTTATTTTCATTATAGTGTGTATAAAAATATAATTTATGTCCATTTGCCACCAGCATCTGAGCTATTGCATTTTCATAAAGCATTCCTTCATTAATCTGTAATTTGCCTGCCAATATCTGTTTATATACTTCATCTTCAAGTAATTCATTTTCATCAAATGCATGGCTTACCAAAAGTCCGGTATCACCCATATAACACTTTACATAGCTTCTTGTCTCATTTAATGATAAGCCAACATTCGGATCATTACACAAAAAGCACTCATTGGATATCATAGAATCCGACAGCCAGAAAAAAGTTTCTTCGTACTGGTCTGCGTAACTACCATCCTGCAGCTTTTTGAATACAACTCTTTTTTCATGCTGTGAAAGAAATCCCGGAATCTGGTCATAAATTGCAAGTACCTTACTTCGATACTTTGCATCTATTTTCATAATATCTTCCCGATACAATTTAAGAATGTCCCTTTTTTCTCTATCCGCTTCTGTAAAATCTTTTTTGCTTTCAATAAATGTTACTACAGGCATAGGCATCCCACCAACAAGCATATACTGATGAAACAAAAGCATTGCCTGATTATGCATACTTCTTTCCAAAGGTTCTCTTTTTTCAAAACATTTTTTTATATATTCAACCAGCAAATCTTCTTCTAATGCTATTGCAAATTCTTCAAAATCCAATGGATACATATTGATATGTCTTTCTTCTGACGGTATGACGATGTTCTTTACATTTTCTCTGATAGATATCAATGAACCAATTTCGATATAATCATATCTTCCATCTGCCACTAAATATTTTATCGCTGCTCTTGCCTGTGGAAACATCTGCACCTCATCAAAAATAATAAGAGAGTTTCTCTCTGTCAGTTTTGTTCCAAAATGTGTCTGTAATAACATAAAAAATGTATCCAGATCATTCAGATATTTCTCAAAATACCCCTCAACTTCCTTATCTTTTTTAGCAAAGTCAATAAGAAGAAAACTTTTGTATTCGCTTTTTCCAAATTCTTCGCAGATGGTAGACTTTCCAATACGTCTGGCACCTTCTATCAGTAAAGCTTTTTTCCCCCGACACTCCTTTTTCCATTCCAGTAGTTTTTTATATATTTTTCTTTTTAATATCATAGCTCCTCCAGATTATGCGCATATATATTTGTTCTATATTTTATGATTATACGCATATTGTAAATTGTTTTTTGATTATACGCAAGTATTATAACCATATTTTTTATGATTATACGCACATTCTATAAAGTCATATGTTCATGCTTTTCCTCATTTCCAATCATAAATCTTACCTAATTATATCGGGAAAAGCATTTTATATTATATACTGTGTTATTAATTTTCTGGAATTTGCGATGATATATTATATAGTACTGATTCTAAACGGATTTTGAATTTATTTGCAGGGAGGCTTTTATATGTCAATGAATATTAACGGTTTAGGTAATACCTATAATAGTATCAATACAAATAGTAAACAGTATAAGGCATTGAAAGAAAAAGGCTGGTTATCTGGAGTAATTGAAAATGAATCCATGATGTCTCCGGAAGAAAAGATGATATATGAAGTATTCGGTGGAAGGGATACGATTATTAAAAATCTGATGAAGCAGTTTGATTCGGACGGAGATTTATTAAATTCAAATGGTGTTGCTGGTATGGATGTTACTGGAAAAGGTACATCATGGCAGAAACTTACAAATGTATCCGAAGAGCATCGTCAAAAAATGTTTGATAATGTGAAGCGGGAATTTATTCAGGAAAAAGGTCTTTCAAATGGTGACACAACGAAACGTTCCGATATTTTCAAAGATTATCAGTTAAGTGTCAGCAAAGATAAGCGTTTAAGTGGTACATGGACTTTAGAACAATATGAAGGACAGTATAGAGCTGCTATGTATGCGGCAGTAAAATCAGCCAATCCAAATTGGAAGCCCGGACAAGCATTTGATGCAAGCATTCTTGATAATGTCACAAGAGAATCCGTAGAAGCTACACTTGTCCAAAATGGTAATAGACTCGTTCATAATTCTATTGATGTATCGGTATAAAGGAGAGAAATGTATATAGGCGGCAAATTATTAACTAATCTGCCGCCCAACTTTTAGCTTCCTTATTTCTGATATTTACACCATTGATTTCACAGCATTTGCTATTTCTGTACACTATTCTTCATTATTAAAGGTGTCATTTTTTCCATGAGTGCATCCGCGATACCTCTGTTGGCACACCACAGGTGCGAACCCCTTCACCGACGCCGCGCTCGGCGGAATATTGTCAAGTGTGTATGTAAGATTTTATGAAATTGCTTCTATTCTCATCTGAATAAACTAAACTGAAAAATCAAATCTTCCGCCGATTTTATTCTCCTCCGACTTGATGGAATCCCAGTCAACGTTTTTGATCTTATCCAAAAGTTCTTCTTTTGAATTTGCCTGAACCGTAGTTTTTCGTACTTCGATTTGCTTGGATTGTTCCTTTTTCTTTATCTCTTTCTTCTCAGCAGCTTTCTTTTCCTGAATTTTTTCAAGATATTCTTTCTGACTGGCTGATGATTTTTCTAACTCTGCATAGAATGTTGTAGTTCCGTCACTATTAAAAGAAATGCCAAATTCTGTAATTTTTGTATCAGCATCTGCATTGCCGTTAGTCTTACCGAATACTCTTTCAAATCCGAACTGGGCATTGATTTCATCTGACATGCGCAAGGCTCCCTCAATGCTATGCATTTTTTCTGCATAATACTTCGAATCTGATTATTTACACCTTCAAATCAACCTTGTTCTTTTTTATAACTTCTTTATGCTTTTTCATCGAGAATACTTCTTTTTCTTCCTTTGTATCCTTTGCTTTTTCCAACTGCTTCTGTAGGATTTCTTCGGCTTTTTCACTCATATTCTGGAGAAAGGATTTTACTTTTGAATCTTTATGTCCTATTGCCCATGAACTAATATTTCCATCTTTATCTATTGCCCATCCCTGTTCAACTCTCCATCCAATATCTGCTTGTTGCTTTGCAAACTGCTCATCTAGTTTTTTCATGTTACCAATTTCTTTTATGTACTCATCTTCTAAGTCTGAATCATTTGCCATTTTTGTTAAAAACTGAGGAGAAATCGCTACATTTGTGGTAGTTGATTTACCATATTTCATCCCCGGACTATAATTTGCTGATATAAAACTATAATTGTCATTTTTTTAGAAAGATAGGAAAGTTCATCCGCTGCAGTTTTTCGGGTTGTCCATGTCTTTACATCTTCTGTTTGCTCCACAACCTGCTTTTCTGTGGTTTCCTTAGCATTATTTTTCTGTATATTACCGGTATAAGCATTTGTGTAAATATTAGAGTAATTGTTTACACCTGTAACTGCCATACTAACATCTCCTTTCGTATTACAAAGCTTTCATTACCTTTTATTAGCATAATAATCCCAAATACCATTAAGCATTTTCCGATCACCATCTGATACATTCAGACTTAGCCTTAAATCTTTCCAGTCACCCGAATACTGCTGCGATAATTTCTGGTTATCCGACTGGATGGCGGATAAAAATGCCTGATATGCCGAATTTTGGATAACCCCATTTTCTTTAGATCTTGCAGTATTCTCCTGGTTCTCACCTATGTTCTGTTCATTTGCTGTCTGTTCACTTCCTTTATGGTAAACTACCGATGGGGTAAAATCCTGTAATTCTGACCAGATTTCTGTTGAAGTTGCCATAAAATTACTGTGATTTTCATATGCCTGATTTAGCATATCCAGTTCTTTTTCTTTGGTTAATTCCTCAATTTTGCCCGATTCCGTCACATAATACTCTTGCTCATAATCTTGTGCCGCATATTTTTCTTCAATGCTGTTTTTCATTTTGTTATATGCTTCTGCCATTCTGTTTACATGATGTTCAAAGGAATCAGTTTTTACACTCTCTGTATCTTCTTTGACAAATATATCCGTCACTTCCTTCTCAAAACGGTTCTGATAATCCATAGAACTGACAGAAGATAAATGTCGAAAGCTCTCCTGCCCTGTTTTGGAAATGGAAAGTGTATCTGTATACTGTGTCATTTTCTTTTCTAAATCTGCCGGAACATTTTGCTTTGTATTTTTCCTGCTGTTATGTTCGATTGCAGAATATGTAATATTTGTATTATTGTAAATCTTCATAGCTGCTTCCTTCCCAGATAAATACCATCAGACTCTAATATCAATCGGCACATACCTTTTAATTGTGTCTGTTTGTACCATTTCTGCTGCCTCTAAACTATCTGTAGCAAGCTGCTCCTGCAAAACCTCGTCTGGAAGTTCTTCCATATTCTCCACAGTTTTTTCCGTCATCTGCTCTGTCATTTCTTCGGTTGTCTCCGAAAGTTCGTCCATGATTTCAGACATCATGCCCTTGTTTTCCTCTGTTCCAAGAGCTTCATCCACCATTTCTTCCTTTCGTTCTTCTTCTGTTTTAGGCTTATTCCTCTCAGCAGCTTCCGCAATCTTTTCGCCATGTTCTTCTGCCTCGTCCATGACATGAAACATCTGTGAATTATTATACTCCTGATTTGCTGCCGCAATTTCATCCTCATAATTATGAAACATTTCCAGCTTTTCAGAGATTTCTTCCAAACTGTCAGCCTTTCGGTTTTTCAAATTTTCTTTTTGTGCTTCAAAAAAAGCCACCTTATTATCCCGTTCCTGCTGTCGCTGCAATTTTTCCTGTGTACTTTTCAACATATTAGAACTATTAAATCTATTTATCAGTAAACCTCCACCGGATAAATTGACTGTAAAACTCATCTGGTTCCTCCTTCCCGACAAATTAATACAAAAGATTTTTCTTCTTGTCATTTAGGCTTAACATACTATACTTCCTTATCTATCTTACTTGACGTTAGAGAGGAATCCTTTTTAGAATAT
>ERZ1106963.1498-NODE-1498-length-28022-cov-9.072729_pt1 | contig 28022 bp, 16 predicted proteins | sample MGYA00403681_ERZ1106963 | MGnify/ENA primary metagenome ERZ1106963 (study PRJEB35170, sample SAMEA104062407) | human gut metagenome | biome: human gut; feature: human-associated habitat; material: faeces | place: Denmark | collected 2012-05-03 ...
TAGAAAATTTAAAAATAAAATAGAGAGTTACATATTGTATAAAATACATTGCTGATATAGATATAAATTTATTTGCAATATTCATGAAGCGAAGGGGAGTCTCATCTTCGCGGCATCTCCTGTATTATGGAAGAGAAAAATCATAGCACAGGAGGATGAAGATGGAACAATATACATATATCAGGGTTTCAACAAAAGAGCAGCACATAGACAGGCAGATCATGGCATTAAAACCATATGGTATTTCACCCCAAAATATTTACTGCGATTATCAGTCAGGAAAAGACTTTGAAAGTCCGGAATATCGTAAGCTGATCAGAAAATTAAAAGAAGGAGGTCTTCTGATTGTAAAGAGCATCGACCGGCTGGGACGCAACTACAACGACATTTTGATACAGTGGCAATACATCACAAAAGAAATAAAGGCAGATATTCTGGTACTGGATATGGAGCTGCTTGATACAAGACAGAAATCCGGGAATCTTACCGGAACGTTGATCGCAGATCTGGTGCTGCAAATATTTGCTTATGTTGCACAGACAGAGCGGGAATTTATCCGCCAGAGACAGGCAGAAGGAATCGCGGCTGCAAGGGAAAAGGGAATAAAACTTGGCAGACCGCCAATGCAGATGCCAAAAGAGTTTGAAGAAGTTTGCAGGTTGTATGAGGCAGGTGAGGTCACAACAAGAAAAGCGGCAGAAATACTGGGTATAAGCCATGCGACATTTTATCGGAAATATAAAAAAGTAAGAGAGAAAATAGTATCAGATAGTAGACTTTTTGATACACATGAAAAAGCACAAAATACCAGCAAAAAATTATGAAATTTTGTACTTTTTACCAGTTAATTCCAGTGTAGCATAGCAGTTTCTTAAAGTCTGAATTTTGAAACAAATGCAGGTGAAATTATATGGATGAAAGGAGTGAAAGCAATCTGGCTGACAATTTTATGTACTATATTCATGCAAAGAATTAGGGCGAAAGTACCTATATGGAGATGAGGAGAAATATGTGTATGAAAGGAAAAATATTTAAAAGAACATTGGCTGTTATATTAGCCGTAGCAATGAGCAGCCAGAGCATATATGCATATGCAGCGGATGCAATTAGAAATACGAAATATGAAGAATCTAATTCGAAAAATGGAGCTATTGTACTTGAAGGAGAGACAAAAGGGGAAGAGGAAAATAATACGGTTCATGTTCAGACAGCATATGCTTTGAATAAATTTACTTATGAGGAATTGAATGGAAGTTATATTGCTATTACAGGATATACAGGTGAAGAGAAAAACATTGAAATTCCAGAATCTATTGATGGATTTATTGTTCAAAAAATAGCAAACGGAGCTTTTCAGGATACAGATATTGAAAGTGTAAAAATTCCAGATAGTGTAGAAGTTCTTGGAGATGATGCATTTAAAAGATGTAAAGCATTAAAAACAATAGATCTTGGTCATGTAAAAACAATAGGAGGAAGTACATTTTCAGAATGTCATTCTTTAAAAGAGCTTATTTTTCCGGAAGGTCTAACCAGTATAGGAGGCTGGGGAGCTAATAATTGTACAGCACTTGTTCGAATCGTACTGCCGGATAGTCTGACAACAATAAGCAGAAATGCTTTCTCAGGGTGTACGAACCTGGAGAGTATTAATTATCCGATGTCATTAAAAATGCCGGAGAAAGGATCTTTGAAGGGGATAACAAGCTGAAGAGTATTACAGTGCCGGAAGGAGTGAAGGAGCTGCCGGATAACGTGTTCAAAGGCTGCAGCAATTTTACGGAGATCCGTCTGCCGTCAACACTGAAAACGATCGGGGGAGCAGCATTTGAAGTATGTACGGGACTGACAGAGATCGAGCTTCCGGAGGGCCTGACCAGCATAGGAGGCTGGAGCTTTAACGGCTGTACCGGGTTAAAAGAGATAAAACTGCCGGATAGCGTGACAGAATTGGGAAGATATGCATTTACAAACTGTACAAATCTGGAGAGTATCAATTATCCGATGTCGCTGAGCAGTACAGGGGATGGCATCTTCAATGGGGACAGTAAACTGAAAAGCATCACCGTACCGGAAGGGATCGAAAGATTGCCGGATAATGCGTTCAAAAACTGCAGTAACTTTACGGAGATCCGTTTGCCGAAGAGTCTGAAGGAGATCGGAGGGGCGGCATTTGAAGGATGTACAGGCCTGACAGAGATCGAGCTTCCGGAAGGATTGACCAGCATAGGAGGCTGGAGCTTTAACGACTGTACCGGGTTAAAAGAGATGAAACTGCCGGATACAGTAACAGCGATTGGAAGGTATGCATTTACAAACTGTACAAACCTGAGCAGCATTAATTATCCGATGTCACTGAACAGCACTGGGGATGGAATCTTCAGTGGGGACAATAAACTGAAGAGTATCACCGTACCGGAAGGAATCGAAAGACTGCCGGATAACGTGTTCAAAAACTGCAGTAATTTTACGGAGATCCGTCTGCCGTCAACACTGAAAACGATCGGAAATGCCGCATTGGAAAATACAAGCTTTGAAAGACTGGTATTACCGGATGGGGTGACTTCGATTGAAGCCTATGCGTTCTGTAACTGCAGAAATCTGGAGCAGATCTGGATCGGTGCCGGAGTGACCAGCATCCATGATAGAAGCTTTTGGGGATGTGGAACAGATAAACTTGTGATTCATGGGACGGAAGGGTCCTATGCACAGAAGTGGAGCATAGAGAAAGGTTATAGATTTGCGACGGATGTAATCGGCCAGGATGATCTTATCTTGAAAGGGAAAGTTGTCAGTCAGGAAGGCGGCATTTCAGGAACCCGTGTCGATGTCTATAATTGCGACCGGCTTAAGGTAGTATATACCGTTTATACGGATGAAAACGGAGAATGGTCTTATAACAGTGCTGAGACAGGAAACCGGTATCGGATCCAGTATTACCATGCAAAATATAAATTTGAAGATAATAACATGGAGCTTACCGTGAACCAGGACAGTGAGATCCCAGAGGTGAGTGCAGAAGCCATTGAATGGATACCGGAAGAAAATGCAGAATCTGATTTTCAGTATACGGAGATCGATAAGAATACAGTGAAGATCACCGGGTATTTGGGAACAAAGGATGTTGTTGTGATCCCAGAGGTGATAGACGGATATGAAGTGCAGGTCCTGGGAAGTGCTGCGTTCCGAGACAGGAACGACATTAAGGCGGTAGTACTTCCGGAGGGGATAACGGAGATACAGGAGTGTGCGTTCCAAAGGTGTACACAGTTGGAAAATGTCCGGTTATCCACAACGATAACGACGATAGGGGGAAGTGCATTTTCAGAATGCCATTCCTTAACAGAACTGGAATTTCCGGGAGGGCTGACCAGTATAGGGGGCTGGGGCTCTAATAATTGTCCGAAACTTGTCCGGGTCGTATTGCCGGATGGTCTGACAACGATAAGCAGAAACACATTTTCAGGATGCATAAACCTGGAGAGTATTAATTATCCGATGTCATTAAAAAATGCAGGGGAAAGGATCTTTGAAGGGGACAACAAGCTGAAGAGTATTACAGTGCCGGAGGGAGTAAAGGAGCTGCCGGATAACGTGTTCAAAGGCTGCAGCAATTTTACGGAGATCCGTCTGCCGTCAACACTGAAAACGATCGGGGGAGCAGCATTTGAAGTATGTACGGGACTGACAGAGATCGAGCTTCCGGAGGGCCTGACCAGCATAGGAGGCTGGAGCTTTAACGGCTGTACCGGGTTAAAAGAGATAAAACTGCCGGATAGCGTGACAGAATTGGGAAGATATGCATTTACAAACTGTACAAATCTGGAGAGTATCAATTATCCGATGTCGCTGAGCAGTACAGGGGATGGCATCTTCAATGGGGACAGTAAACTGAAAAGCATCACCGTACCGGAAGGGATCGAAAGATTGCCGGATAATGCGTTCAAAAACTGCAGTAACTTTACGGAGATCCGTTTGCCGAAGAGTCTGAAGGAGATCGGAGGGGCGGCATTTGAAGGATGTACAGGCCTGACAGAGATCGAGCTTCCGGAAGGATTGACCAGCATAGGAGGCTGGAGCTTTAACGACTGTACCGGGTTAAAAGAGATGAAACTGCCGGATACAGTAACAGCGATTGGAAGGTATGCATTTACAAACTGTACAAACCTGAGCAGCATTAATTATCCGATGTCACTGAACAGCACTGGGGATGGAATCTTCAGTGGGGACAGTAAACTGAAGAGTATCACCGTGCCGGAAGGAATCGAAAAGCTGCCGGATAACGTGTTCAAAAATTGCAGTAAAATAAGGTACATTAATTTGCCTGAAACATTAACAAGTATCGGAGCCTCTGCCTTTGAAGGATGTATTGGAATGCCTTCTATTATTATTCCGGAGAACGTGACCAGTATTGGAGCCTATGCTTTTGCTGCATGCGATGGCCTGATTACAATGACAATACCAGGTAAGATTAAATCTTTGAGCAGATATTCTTTTGCAAATTGCAGTAATTTATCCAAGATGTATATACCGGACAATATCGTTGATATTGATGATAATACATTTGATAGAAGCTCCAGAATTACATTTTACTGTAGTTATAATTCTTATGCTACGGTGTATGCTATTAATAAAAATATTCCTTTTGTGTCAACCGGATTGTATACAGAAAATCAAGAGTCTGTTCTGGATCGAAATAATACCAGCTATTATGGTGATTTTAATGGCATAACATCAAATGGTTACATTGCAATGACTGTGAAATATAAGATAAAAGAAGAGCAGAAAAACTCTGTATCAGGAGCAGCGATAGAGATTGTTTTGCCATCTAATGCAGAATTTGACGAATCTACCTTAAAAGTGGATGGAATACTTGCTACCAACTATAACTACGATGGAGGAAGGATTCTGAGAATCCCTTTGAGTAATACAGAAGGAACTATTCGTTACACTGTAAAAGCAAAAGAACAGTCGGATATTACCAGCTGTGCAAGAATGTATTTTTTCAAAGATGGTGAGCAGATAAAAGAAATTATAGGAATTGTGAATGAATCGATAAGTCTTTTTACTGTTGATGCACCGGATATTACATCAGAAGAGAATTTTGAGGTGTCAGGAGTAGCACCGGCATCCAGCAAGATTATCTTGAAAGTTGATGGAAAAGAGCAAAAGGAAGTAAAAGCATCTAAAGCAGGAATGTGGTCAAGTAAGCTGCATTTGGAAAATCCTGTTGATTATCAGGATTATAAAATAGAAGCAGTTAGTAATTCGGCAAATCAAGGGACTGAAACAAGAAGTGCACAGATAACTTACCATCAGGGTGAACCGTCACTGTCTTCCTTTAAAATGACATATTATGAGCATGACCAGCTAAAATCATGTGATATGTTAAATACTAATGGTGTATTGCCGATTGTTTATTATCTTCCGGGAACAAAATTTAATTTTGAACTTTCATTTAAAAATGCCGATCAGATTAAAGACATATATGTGACCAGTACGCGTAATAATGAAACAAAGTACCTGAAAGCGACTTACAATGAGCAGAAGAAGGCGTTTGTGACAGATGGATATTTTGATGAAAATGATCACAATTATGTACCAGGTATGATCAGTTACGAATACAGCAAACCTGTACCTTCGGTTACAGTTGGACAAAATGTCAACTGGGAAGAATTATTGAAAAATCTGCCGGTCGATATGATAAACGGTCTTACAGTAACTAAAAATACATCTTCCGATTATGATACCACGATCGATTTATCCTCTTTAGGTGAAGAATTTAGCGACGTTATCCTGGATGCGAATATCAGTATATTTGATGATGATAATGATACAAAAATGGGAGAGTGGAAAGATCTTCTGGAAGAGAATGACAACCTGTTATCTTACTTCTTACCAGGATATGATGATGAAAAATATATTTGTAATCTGGATTATTCAGATGAAGGAACCTGGTATATGTTGATAAAGGATATAACCGGAAATAAATATATTGGGCTTATCTTGGATACCACTATGGAAAATGAAGAAAATCTGGATAAGTACTGGGATTTGTTACAGATTTCATCATCACTTTCAACAATTAATAAAACAGCAACTATAATATATAAGAATTATCAGATAGAGCAAGAGATGGATCAATTGAAAGAGGAAATTATGACCTCCGGAAGTTATTCCTCTACAGAAGAATTAAATAAGGCATTAAAAGCTGTAGATAATCTGGAATATAATAAGAAAATGTTTACTCTTCTAACCTTTGCACTGCCATTGATTGTTGCTGCACCTGTTACTGCGGTGGGTGCAACGATGTCTATAGCACCTACAGTACTTTTTACTGCCATACTTGGTACGCTCACAGCTACATCCGCTATTTTCTGGGATATACAAAAAGCAAAGGCGAAAGGCGAAAAATATAAAGCAAAATTTATTATCGATCCAAGTGGATATATTTATGATTCAGTCACAGGAGAAAGACTGGAGGATGTTACGGTAACTGCTTATTGTATAGAGTATGATGAAAGCAGCGATTTCTGGAGTAGAATTCCTTCTGCTGATGAATATGGAAAGATATGGGATTCTTCCGAATATAATCAGCAGAATCCATTGCTTACGAATGCAGATGGTAAATATGCCTGGGATGTTCCGGAAGGATGGTGGAGAGTTAAAGCAGAAAAGAAGGGATATGATACGGTATGGAGTGACTGGATGACAGTGCCGCCTCTTCAGACAGAAATAAATATTGGAATGACACCAAATGGAAAAGAAGAGATCGAACATCAGTGGGATGCAGGAACTGTTGAAGAGAAACCAACTTGCACGACTACAGGAATTATTCGATATGAGTGTTTAGATTGTCATCAGACAAAAACAGAAATCTTGCCGATAGATTCCAGCAATCATGTAAAAGTTGTGACCGAACCAGAGGTAGAAACAACTTGTACAGAGCAAGGAAAAACAGAAAAAATTTATTGTGCAGGATGCAAAACTGTCATAAAAGAGTCAAATAGTATTGCAGCAACAGGTCGGCATAAATTCACCAATTACATATCAGACAACAATGCAACAACAAAAGCGGACGGAACAAAAACAGCATACTGTGATTATGGATGTGGTACGAAAGATACGATTCCGGATCCGGGCACGAAAGTACCAGAGTCAGAGAAGCCTCAAGAATCAGAAACAAATCCAAATTCACAGGATAAACCGCAGCAGAAACCGGAACAGACAACCCTTAAAAAAGTGGCTGGAGTGAAGGTGGCAAGCAAAGCAAAAGGCCGCGTCAATGTATCCTGGAAACGAGTAACAGGTGCAAAAGGATACCAGGTTCAGTACAGCCAGAAAAAGAATTTCGCGGGTGCAAAAACCATGAAAGTTTCCGGCGGTAAAAAGGTTAAGGCGATCGTTAAGAAACTGAAGTCGAAAAAGACCTATTATTTCCGAGTGCGTGCAATAGCAGGAAAAACTACCGGAAAATGGTCAGCCGTTAAGAAAGTGAAAAAAGTGAAATAAGAAGAAATATGGCAGCAGCTGGAAAATATATATTAATCCATATAGAAAAGAAGGTTTTGAAACATTTTTCAGCTGCTGCAGCTGTATCAGTAAATCAGCATAACGGAAGAAAGGAAAAGAATCTTATGAAAAAACAATGGAAAATTTTTGCGGCGACAGCAATTATGACGGTGGTTTTAGCACTGGGTGGAATTACAACACAGGCGGCATCACCAAAATGGAAGAAAGCTTGTAAGGCATATCATAAATATTTGAAGAAAAATGAATCTGTTTATACAGTACCGGAAGATGCTGCCTGGTATAGCGTTAACAGTAATACTGAAAGAAAAAGTACAATCAGTCAGTTTTTAATAGCAGATCTGGATAAAAATGGTGTGCCGGAACTTATTGGAGCTCATATGAATGGAAAGGACAATCATACCATTTATGTTTTTACCTATAAAAAAGGTAAAGTTGTAAAAGTGAAAGCTAAAAACAAAAAGGCAGTTAAGATTGATGCACTCAGTTATACTGGATTTGGCGGAAATGCTGTAGGAATATGTAATAAGAATCACATGCATGTAGACGAGAGCTGGGGATCAGGCCATCACAGCAGTATTTATAAATTGAAAAAAGGTAAGCTTAGTTGTTATGCAGAATGGGAGTGGAACAATATAGAAATGAGAACAATCACGAAAATTAATGGGAAGGAGGTATCTGAGAGCGTATATAACGAAAAGGTAAACTGTATGGTACAGAAATATTGGGTTGATAATAATGCATCCAACAGAAAAACATATGTAAAGTAAATTTATAGAAATAAAAGAGAAACTGGAGAATAGAGGTTTTTTGAAATAGCTACAGAAAAGTCCAAGGTCTTATGCAAATTTTGATGGGGCACCTCAAATGCATAGGTTTTTGGACTTTTTCTATTTGAAATGCGGCAACAAAATAGTTGACAAACATCACATATATAAATATAATAAACACAAAACAGAAGTAAAATATATTATATATCTATCAAACAGAAAGCAGAAATTGTACTGCTTTTCAAAATCAATGAAAATTCAATGCCGTTCGGCAGGAAAATCCAATTTAAAAAAGACCTGCGTGAAGCGGCTTGAAGGAACAGAAAATTTTCGTATACTTAAAAGTAAGAAGTATCACTTGAAATGTTATTTGAGAGGAAAATTTACATCCTGTAGTTGCTCTGCGTAAAAAAACAAAAGACAAGGAGAAGCCTATGGGAGAAAAAGATATTACAGAAAAGATACTGGCAGATTATAATGATGTTTTCGCGGATATTATGAATGGACTGCTTTTTGCGGGAGAGCAGAAAATTCGACCGGAAACACTGGAAAATACATCAATTCATTCACAGTACAAAGCGGAAGATGAAAAGGTACATGAGCTGGAGCGTGATGTAGCCAAGTACTGGAAAGAAAAAGAAGTAGAACTTGCAATCTGCGGGATTGAGAATCAGAGTGTTGTGGAGAAAAATATGCCGTTTCGTGTGATTGGATATGACGGAACAGCGTATCGCAGCCAGTTGTTGGAAGACAGGAAAAAAATTCTTCCGGTGGTGACAATTATATTATACTTTGGAACGGACAGACACTGGAATAACAAAAAGAACATCAAGTCTTTGATGGAAATACCGGAAGGGCTGGATAAGTTTGTAAATGATTACAGCATGCAGGTGTTTGAGATTGCATGGCTGACAGAGGAAGAAATAGAAAGATTCCAGAGTGATTTTCGAATCGTAGCAAATTTCTTTGTGAAAAAAAGAAAGAACAAAGATTATATACCGGATGATCCTACGGAAATAAAGCATGTAGATGAAGTGTTAAAACTGTTGCAGGTAATGACAGGTGATGACCGTTATAAAGAAATGTTTAGGAAAAAGAAAGAGGTGCATAGTATGTGTGATGTAGCAGAGAGACTGGAAAAGATGGGCATTGCAAAAGGTATTGAGCTTGGAAGAAAAGAGGAAAAGAAATCCAGCAGAGTAGAATTTATTTTGCGTGTTCTGGAAATGAAAGGAACCGTGGATGAAAAGACCAGAAAAAGAATCGAAGAAGAGCCAGATGTAGATCTTTTGGACATTTGGTTTACCAAGGCGTTAAAGGCGAATACCGTTCAGGAGTTCGAACAGGAATTAAACTAAATTCATTTTTCAAAATTCAATGAAAATTCAATGCCATTCGGCAGGAAAATCCAATTTAAAAAAGACCTGCGTGAAGCGGCTTGAAGAAATGAAAATTTTTCGTATACTTGAAAGTAGGAAGTATTACCTGAAATATTGTTTTAGGAAAAAACTTACATCCCGTAGTTGCTTCACGTAAAAGAACCAAAAAAAGGAGAAGCCTATGGGAGAAAAAGATATTACAGAGAAAATTCTGGCAGATTGTAATCAAGTCGAACGTATGTGAGACTTGGCACGCAATTCTGGTCAGCTTTGCTGACATTTACCTAACAGAATTGCTGTGCATCCTCGCGGAGCGTTTATCTTAGTCGAAGACTAAGATAATGTATTTGCGGATATTATGAATGGACTGCTTTTTGCGGGAGAACAGAGAATCCTGCCGGAAACACTGGAAAATACGTCAATCCATTCACAGTACAAAGCGGAAGATGAAAAGGTACATGAGCTGGAACGAGACGTAGCAAAGTACTGAAAAGAAAAAGAAGTGGAGCTGGCAATCTGCGGTATTGAGAATCAAAGTGTTGTGGAGAAAAATATGCCGTTTCGTGTGATAGGATATGACGGAACAGCGTACCGCAGTCAGTTGCTGGAAGAAAGGAAAAAGATTCTTCCGGTGGTGACAATTGTATTGTACTTTGGAACGGACAGACACTGGAACAGCGAAAAAAATATTAAATCTTTGATGGAAATACCGGAAGGGCTGGATAAGTTTGTAAATGACTACAGTATGCAGGTGTTTGAGATCGCATGGCTGACAGAGGAAGAAATAGAAAGATTCCAGAGTGATTTTCGAATCGTAGCAAATTTCTTTGTGAAAAAAAGAAAGAACAAAGATTATATACCGGATGATCCTACGGAAATAAAGCATGTAGATGAAGTGTTAAAACTGTTGCAGGTAATGACAGGTGATGACCGTTATAAAGAAATGTTTAGGAAAAAGAAAGAGGTGCATAGTATGTGTGATGTAGCAGAGAGACTGGAAAAGATGGGAATTGCAAAAGGAATTGAACTTGGAAGAGAAGAAGGAAAAGCAGAAGAAAAGAAAGCCAGCAGAGTGGAATTTATTTTGCGTGTGCTGGAAATAAAAGGAACCGTGGATGAAAAGATCAGAAAAAGAATCGAAGAAGAACAGGATGTAGATCTTTTGGATAATTGGCTTACCAATGCATTAAAAGCAAATACTGTTCAGGAATTTGAACAGGAATTAAACTAAATTCATTTTCTCAAAACTTAGTAAAAATTCAATGCCGTTCGGCAGGAATATCCAAACCTGGATCTGGTCGGTAACGCAAGGATTATTTGCTGTTTTTTATGTGAAATATTGCTGTAAACGATGAAACGAACTATATCAGGTGGACACTGAGAATTAACGATGTTATAATTTTTTCAGGAATATAATCCAATCAATTGTTTTGGCATTTTTAGTGTCGGAAAGGAGAAAAAATGGAAAAAGTAAAGAAAAACACAAAACAGTTGCTGTCTTTGCTGGCAGTGCTGGCTGTTTTTGTTATGGTTCTGGTACCTGGGACAAAAACAAATGCAGCAAAAAATTTTACAGCAACCTTTAATGGTGACTATCGGAAATGGAATCAGGGAGATTCCGCTTATTCAGAGATGAGATTGTATGGATGTTTCATCACTGCACAGGCAAAAATGCTTTATGAAGCAGATGTTAATCGTGGCGGTATGAATCCGGATACATGGTACCAATACCAGAGGAGTCACAGTGGAATTGTAAATCCGCCAAATGATTCTCAGTTTGATAATTATAATCTTGAATTGACCTGGACCGGAATCCGGGCACCTGGGAATTATGCGGCATCTTACGGCAAAAAAATAGAATATCTCGGTTACTGGAATGCAAGTGATAATCAGCTCTGGTTTAATATCAGGGCAGGGTATTATACGATTCTTAATTTTGGCGGTCATTATGCGATTGTAGATAATGCAACTTCTTTACGTACTGGACAGCTTTATTATTATGAGTCTTATTCTCCTGTAAGTGATGCCAACAAATACCAGACAAATCACTGGAATCTCAGTCCTATTCGTCTGACAAGAGGACGGGTGGGCAGCCATGTCTACAAGGTAACAAATGCAAATCCGCCGAAACCGGGCAATCCGACAAATGTAGCGGTTAGCTCACAGAATCTCGGTATTGGAGATGGTTTGACCATTTCCTGGGCAAATACTGCAAATGCGACAAGCTACCGGGTTAATCTGGTCTGCACGACAAACAGTGCTTACAGCCAGTCTGCGACTGTTGGCGGAACAAGTGCATCCTTTTCCCTTCGCCAGCCGGGAGTTTATCAGGCTCACATTACGGCAGTCAATTCCGCAGGAAGCAGCGGTGAAACGGTTTCCGCTACCTGTACGGTTCATCAAAATGTAACGGTCACTTACAAAGACTGGAATGGTGAGATCATCGGGACACAGTCTGTAAAATATGGCGGAAATGCAGCTGCTCCGACGACACCTCAGAGAGAAGGCTATACTTTCCAGAATTGGAACAGCGAAGGAAAAAATCTGAAAGCCGATATCGAAATTCAGGCAGTTTATAAAATCAATACGTATTCCGTAAGTTTTGCAGATTACACAGGTGCAGTCATTGGAAGAGTGCAGAAAGTAGAATACGGATCAGCAGCAACTGCTCCGACTGATATTCCGACAAAAACCGGCTATGTATTTGCAGGCTGGGATACAACAGACTATCAGAATGTGAAGCGTTCCATGACGGTAACAGCAACTTATGTATGGGGAAATGCAGATCTTCCAATCGTAACAGAAATTAAATCTGCAAAACGAAATGCAGAAGCTACAGGTTATGATGTTTCGGTGCGTCTGTCGAACTTCCCGAATAATTTTACAAAAGGAAAACTTCTTGTTACACTGATGACAAAATCAGGAAAAATGGTTGCATCTGAAACTGCATCGATCAGTATGCCATCTTCCGGTGAAGTTACGGAAAATGTAACGGTATTATATTCCGGACTCGTTTCTACCGTACAGGTTTCGATGGTTGGCGTTGTAGATGATGAGACAACCGGAACACCAAAAGCAAAAACGGTTATGAGTGCGATCGATGTGGGCAATGAATGGTCAGACTGGAGTACTACACTCCCAACGGACAGTGACCTGATCACAGAATCAAGAACAGAATACCGTTATAAAGATAAAAGAGAGATCCGTTCTGCCAGCACACCGGCAACACCGGCAGGGTTTACACTGGTATCTACAGCAAATACCGGAACTTACACAGACTGGAGTGGATGGACGGAATATTCTACTTATGCACCAACTGCAAATAATCTGACGCAGGTTGGAACAACAACGGGATATCGTTATTATGCATTCCGATGCAGTTCCTGCGGAGCACAGGATCCATATTCCGGAAGCTGCTCTAACTGCGGCGGTTCCATGTACTGGGTGGAAGAATGGGGAACCTGCCGTGGAACGGAGTATGGACCAGGATATATAGGTGTAAATTCCGCTAAGGGAAAAATTTACTGGAAAAACCGCTGGTGGTATTTTGAATTCAGCAATGCATCCAATGGACAGGGTGGATATGGACAGCCGACCCGTACACTTTATAACTATCGCACCAGACAGGAGTACAAAAAATATACTTACTGGCAGAGCGATTTCAGTGACTGGCAGGCGAATGCCGTTTCTGCATCTGATTCCAGACAGGTAGAGACAAGAACGGTTTATCGTTTCAAAACGAATTCTACAGAGGTTCCATGCTACAATTACAAACGTTATAAATACGAAAATGTAAATACCGGAAAAATTGTTTATACTTACAGCAGTGTTTATGCAGACAGCATGGATTATCCGGGTGAATGGGAATACAACAAAACTTTCACAGAATTGAATACAGCAATGACAACGGATGATGGCATTGTGGTTTATAACGGAACCGGTGATAAGTCCTGGTATCGTGCAGATATCAACAAAGAAGGCACAGTAACGGAATATAAGACAACTTCAACACTGGAAGACACAAACGGTGAAAAACGTACACTGGACGGAATGGCAAAAGGCTGTGCCGGAAAAGTGGCAATGCTGCTTGTATACAAAGGACAGAATGCAGATCCGATCGCAAGTCAGATTGAATATGCAGCTCAGACAACGATCAAAGAAGACGGCAGCTATCATTTTGACTATGTGACAAAAGAAGAGCCTACGGCAAAGACCGGTGATTTTATTATCACGATCGGCATAGAGGGTTCTACACACTATCAGGAAATCGGCAGGATCAGTGCACCGAAAGCGGTATACAGTGTAGACTTTACCGATGAAGATGGCAATACCATCGGTGAACAGAAAAAGGTAGTGGATGGCGGTACGGTAGAGGCTCCGGAAGCACCGGAAAAAGAAGGATATGAATTTGTGGGCTGGGATACCGGTCTGAAAAATATCCGGGAAAATACAGTTATCACTGCACAGTACCGAAAGAAAAAATGTACAGTTATTTTTGTAGACTGGGACAATACAAGTCTGAATATCAAAGAATTTGAATATGGTGATGTTCTGACGCTGGATTCTCTTCCGGAAAAAGAAGGACAGAAGTTCGATAAATGGACAGATGCAGATGGAAAAGAAGTAACCACCGTAACAGACAACATGGTTGTAGCAGCTTCATACAAAGATACCAAATACGTAGTTACATTCCTTGACTGGGATGGAAAAGTGCTCAGTGAGCAGGAAGTTGCCTATGGAGAATCCGCAACACTTCCGGAAAATCTGAAGGCACCGGGCAATGGCAAAGTATTTGACAGCTGGGATAAAAAAGACGAGGCGGGATTTGTAAGAAAGAGTATCGTTGTTTCACCGACTTACAAATATACAGAGACAACAACAGAACCAGCCTTTACGGTTACAAGCGGAACTTACCAGACGGCTCAGACCGTAGGGCTGTACTGCGTGAAGCCAAATGTGGAGTTATATTATCGAATCTATCCGCTTTCAGGAGAAGGTGGTCTGACGACAACAGAAGATCGCAGCGAATTCCAGTTGTATACAGCACCGATTCAGATTACAGAAAGTGCAGTGATCCGTGCCTATGCAAAGAGTGCAAATGCGAACGACAGTGAGATTGTAAGTACTGAAATTGTTATTTCAGGCGGCGGCAATAATAATGGCAATACAAATGGCGGTAACAGTAACAATAACAACAATAATAATACAAACAATAATAATACAAATGTTACCGTACCGAAAACCAGAAAACTTTCCATTAAGAGTCTGAAAAATGTAAAAGGTAAGAAAGTAAAACTTACCTGGAAAGCTCCTGCAAAACTGTACGGAGATAACTTCTATGTAGAAAAATATACCATTATGTATGCAACGGACAAGAAGTTTAAAAAGAATAAAAAGACAGTGAATGTGAAAGCGACAACCACTGCCCGTACCATTAAGAGACTGAAAAAAGGAAAAACTTATTATTTCAAAATTCAGTACATGGTAAAATATAAAGCTGATAATGGTACCTTAAAGAGCGTCCAGAGTGCATGGAGCAAGGCAAAGAAAGTCAAGATAAAAAAATAGTTATCCAAAAATCATCTGAGTCAAACGAATATGTGAGATTCGGTAAATTAAAAAAGGAGGTCCTGATTTTTAGTCAGGGCCTCCTGAATTAATATAAGATAATATCCTGTGAACCGGTTCTTAAATGGGTTTCTTTCTGAATAAACTGTCACAAGAGTCCAAAAATGGGTGACGGTTTTGATGTATGATCTGCGGCTGAAAAATATCCCTGCGGAAGTATGGATGGGAATTCTGGTGCTGGCGTGTACAATTCTGCTTTTTACGAGCGGAGTAAAAAATGTACTTCCGGCTTCCGGCAGTGTGGAGAAGAAGGTTATTTTGATTGATGCGGGGCATGGTGGTGATGATCCGGGGAAGATTGGAATCAATCAGGCGAAGGAAAAGGATATCAATCTGGCGATTGCAAAGAAGCTAAAAGTTTGTCTGGAGAAGGCGGGATTTGAAGTTGTGATGACGCGGGAGGCGGACGAAAGTGTAAAGGGACCGGAGCAGGGAAATAAAAAGAGCACGGATATGAGAAACCGGTGTGCAAAGATCAGGGAGACAAAACCGGCGATGGCGGTCAGTATTCATCAGAACAGTTACACGGAGGAGTATGTATCGGGACCTCAGGTTTTTTATTATACGACTTCGGCAGAGGGCAAGGAGATCGCCGGATGTATTCAGAATGTTATGAATAAAGAGCTGCAGATCGAAAGACCGCGGGAAATCAAGGCGAATGACACGTACTACATATTGAAACGGAGTGAAGCTCCGGCGGTGATCGTGGAATGCGGTTTTCTGTCGAATGAGAGGGAGGCAGCACTTTTAATTACAGATACCTATCAGCAGAAGGCAGCAGAATCGATTTGTGACGGTATCCAAAAATATTTTGCGGCAAAGATGTAAAGTATGCTTCCAAAAATATTTGATTTCAGATGAAAAAATTGGTGCGATATAACGATTGACAAAAAATTTTATTCGCCTTATAATTGTTCGACAACGAACAATCAGACAGGAGGTGAAGCGAAGATGGATTTTGGAGAAAAACGTGAAGTGGGCAGAGAGATCTTGTCATTATCCAATCTTTTATATCGAAAAATTGAGTACGATAAGAAAAAAAGTGGAATTTATGATCTCCAGTATGTCCAGGGCGGGATTATAAAGTATATTAAAGAAAATCCTCAAAAGGACATTTTTCCGCGGGATATTGTGAAGCGTTTCTGCCTTACACGCTCTACTGTTGCCGGTATTTTGCAGAAAATGGAGCAGAATGGATATATTGAAATGCAGTCTTATCCCGGGGATGCGAGACTGAAGAAAATTGTTCTGACGGAAAAGGGCGATGAAGCCAGTGATCTTGTGAAAGAGCAAATCCGTAGAATGGAACGGCTGTTGGTAAAGGATATGACAGCGGACGATATTGACTGTCTGTTTCAGCTGACACAGAAGATTCGCGAGAACCTCATAGAAGATCTGGAATGTTCGATAAAAAACAAATGTTACGAAAAAAAAGATAATAAGGAGGCCAATCATGATTAAGAAACTGATGAAGAGCATCCGTGAGTACAAGAAGGATTCCCTTTTGTCTCCGGCGATGGTCACGCTTGAAGTAATCATGGAAGTGATCATTCCGATGTTGATGGCAAGACTGATCGACTATGGTATTCAGGCACAGAACCTGGGATATATCTGGAAGATGGGTATTCTGCTTGCTGTCACAGCGATGATCTCACTGATGTTCGGTGTGCTTTCCGGTAAATTTGCCGCACGGGCATCTGCCGGATTTGCAAAGAACCTGAGAAAGGATATGTATTACAATGTACAAAATTTTTCTTTCTCCAATATTGATAAATTTTCAACGGCAAGTATCGTAACGCGTCTGACAACGGACGTTACCAACGTGCAGAATGCATATCAGATGATCATCCGTATGGCAGTCCGTGCACCGATCATGCTTGTTTTTTCTATGTTTATGGCATTTCAGGTAAATTCTGAGATGGCAGTGATTTTCCTGGCGGCGGCACCGATTCTTGGCATCGGACTGTATTTTATTATGACACATGCACATCCAGTATTTGAAAAAGTTTTCAAAACTTACGATAAACTGAACAATGTTGTGCAGGAAAATCTTCACGGAATCCGTGTTGTGAAATCTTATGTCCGTGAGGATCATGAGATTGAGAAATTTGAAAAAATTTCCACATCGATTTATAACGATTTTACATTTGCAGAAAAACTGATCGCATTCAATATGCCGCTGATGCAGTTCTGCATGTATGCATGTATGATTCTGATTTCCTGGTTTGGTGCAAAACTGATCGTTACAACCGGAAATGATCCGGTAAATGGTATGTCTACCGGTCAGCTGATGAGCCTTGTTTCTTATGCGATGCAGATTCTGATGAGTCTTATGATGCTGTCGATGGTATTTGTTATGATCATTATTTCCAGAGCATCTGCAGAGCGTATTGTAGAGATTCTTAATGAGAAAAGCGACCTTACAAATGGAGAATCTCCGGTAACAGAAGTAAAAGACGGTTCCGTTGTATTTGATCATGTAAGCTTCAGCTACACAGGGAAAAAGGATAAGATCTGTCTTTCTGATATTAATTTAAATATCAGATCCGGTGAGACGGTTGGTATCATCGGAGGAACCGGTTCGGCAAAGACAACGCTGGTTCAGCTGATCCCGAGACTTTATGATGTCACAGAAGGAAGCCTGAAAGTAGGCGGTCTGGACACAAGAAAATATGATCTGGAAGCTCTGCGTGATCAGGTAGCGATGGTTCTTCAGAAAAATGTGCTGTTCTCCGGAACGATCAAAGAAAACTTACGCTGGGGAAATGAAAATGCGACAGATGAACAGCTGATTCATGTCTGTCAGCTCGCCCAGGCTGACGATTTTATCCAGACATTCCCGGATAAATACGATACTTACATTGAGCAGGGCGGAAGCAATGTATCCGGCGGTCAGAAACAGAGAATCTGTATTGCAAGAGCACTTCTGAAAAAACCGAAAATCCTGATTCTGGATGACTCTACCAGTGCGGTAGATACGAAAACAGATGCGTTGATCCGAAAGGCATTCCGTGAGGAAATCCCGGATACAACGAAATTTATCATCGCACAGCGTATTTCATCGGTACAGGATGCGGACAAGATCATTGTTATGGATAAAGGCCATATTTCTGCGGTTGGCACGCATGAAGAGCTGCTTGCATCCAATGAGATCTATCAGGAGGTTTACTATTCTCAGGTGAAAGGAGGAAGCGAAGATGAGACAGCCGAATAACAAAAAAGGACCGGAAGGAATGGCAAAAGTAAATAAAGATGTTGTAAAAAGACTGATGTCTTATATCGGACATTATAAACTGCGTTTTGCTGCTGTCCTGATCTGTATCGTGGTCAATGCACTTGCCATGGTGTCCTGCTCACTGTATCTGCAGACACTGATCGACAGTTATATCACACCACTGCTTCAGGCAGCCACACCGGACTTTGCACCGCTGTTCCGTTCCATTTTGATCATGGGATGTATTTACGCAGTGGGAATCCTTGCCTGCCTGTTTTACAACAGAACGATGGTAAGTATCGCACAGGGAACGTTAAAACGTATTCGAGACGAGATGTTCGAACATATGCAGACACTGCCGATCCGTTATTTTGATACGCATACACATGGCGATATTATGAGCCATTATACGAACGATACGGACACGCTGCGTCAGATGCTTGCGCAGAGTATCCCGCAGATGTTCTCCTCTCTGATCACAATTATTTCTGTGTTTTTTGCCATGCTTTTCACAAGCTGGCAGCTTACCATTTTTGTACTCTGCTTTGTATTTATCATGCTTCAAGTGACAGGCCGTGTTGCCGGAAAGAGTGGTTATTATTTTATACGTCAGCAGAAAGCTCTTGGTGATGTAAATGGTTATATCGAAGAGATGATCAACGGACAGAAAGTTATCAAAGTATTCTGTCACGAAGAGAAAGCAAAAGAGATTTTCGACCAGAAAAACGAAGAATTATGCAAGGATGCATTCGCAGCAAACAGTTTCGCAAATATCCTGATGCCGATCATGGGTAACCTCGGAAACCTGCAGTATGTGCTGCTGGCAACAATCGGAGGCACAATGGCTCTTGGCGGTGCAGGCGGTATGACGGTCGGTACGATCGCATCTTTCCTGCAGCTGAGCAGAAGCTTTATGAATCCGATTAGTCAGATTTCAAATCAGCTGAATATGGTTGTCATGGCACTTGCCGGAGCAGAACGTATTTTTAAACTGATGGATGAAGAGCCGGAAGTTGACGAAGGATACGTTACACTGGTCAATGCAAAATATGACGAGAACGGTGAGCTGACGGAATCAAAAGAAAGAACCGGACTGTGGGCATGGAAACATCCGCATGGCGATGGAACGCTGACTTACACAAAAATGCGTGGCGAAGTGCGGTTCTATGATGTAGATTTTGGTTATAATGAAGAAAAGATCGTGCTCCACAATATCAGTCTGTATGCAGAACCGGGACAAAAAGTGGCGTTTGTAGGTTCTACCGGAGCCGGAAAAACAACGATCACAAACCTGATCAACCGTTTCTATGATCTGGCTGACGGAAAGATCCGTTACGATGACATCAATATCAACAAGATCAAAAAGGCAGACCTGAGACGTTCTCTTGGTGTGGTTCTGCAGGAAACAAACCTGTTTACTGGAACGATCATGGAAAACATCCGTTACGGAAAACTGGATGCAACGGATGAGGAAGTCTATGCAGCAGCAAAACTTGCAAATGCGGATGACTTTATCCGACTGCTTCCGAATGGTTACGATACGGTGATCACAGGAAATGGCGGAAGCCTTTCACAGGGACAGCGTCAGCTGATCGCAATCGCAAGAGCAGCGGTAGCTGATCCGCCTGTTATGATCCTGGATGAGGCTACGTCTTCGATTGATACCAGAACAGAGGCAATCGTACAGAGAGGTATGGATGCTCTGATGAAAGGACGTACCGTATTTGTTATTGCACACAGACTGTCGACAGTACGAAATTCTGATGTTATAATGGTGCTGGAGCAGGGACGTATTATTGAGAGAGGATCTCACGATAAGCTGATTGCCGAAAAAGGCAAATATTATCAGCTTTATACAGGAGCATTTGAACTGGAATGATGTGATCATGAAGAAAAGAAAGTTTAGCAGATGGATTCTGCTTCTGTGCTGCCTTTTTATTCCGGCATTTACAGCCGGGGCGAAGGCACCGCTTGGTACACCGACAAGAGAAGTGCTGCTGGATATGGCGTGGGATTGTCTGGAAGAATACAATTTCAGCTGTATCCGTACCAATGCTGTTGCAGTAAGCAAAGCAACACAAATAATGTCGGAAAAAGAAGAACAGACAGAGACGCAGGAGGCAGAGACAAAACAACAAACAGAAGAGCAGAACAGCGAGACATCGTTTGATGTGACGCAGTATATTTTTGTCGGAGATTCCAGGACGGTCGGCATGCATGAAACAGTCGGAGATTCCGGCTGCGTGTGGATCGGTCAGGTTTCAGCGGGATTATCCTGGTTTCAGGATACTGCCGTTGGAGAGATTGATGAGTCAGTGACGCAGGGATCTGTGATCATTATCAATATGGGAGTCAACGATCTTGGAAATGCATGGGGATATATTGATCTTCTGAAAGAGAAAATTCCTCAGTGGATGGAAAAAGGAGCCGAAGTCTACTATATGTCGGTAAATCCGGTAGAAAACCATCCGTATATTTCCAATGAGGATATTGCGAATTTTAACAATATTCTTTATAATAATCTTCCGTCAGAGACTGGTTGGATAGAGACAAATTCCTATCTGCTGGAGAGTGGATATTCCACACAGGACGGCGTACACTTTGATGCGGAAACGTATCAGAAAATATTTAATTATACAATGGAAGTGCTGTCTGGATTCGGACGACAATAAAAATGTCTGGAGGAAATGAAAATGGGTGTTTTAAGTGGTTTAAAACCGGAAAAAGTATTTTATTATTTTGAGGAGCTTTGTAAAATTCCACATGGTTCCTATCATACAAAACAGATCAGTGATTATCTGGTACAATTTGCAAAAGAACGTAACCTGGAGTGCAGTCAGGATGACAGCAACAATGTTGTGATCCGCAAAGCAGCATCCGCAGGATACGAAGATGCACCAGTCGTTATTTTGCAGGGACACTGCGATATGGTCTGCGAAAAAACAGCAGATTCCACACACGACTTTGAAAAAGATGGCCTGGATCTGATGATCGAAGGCGATTATGTTACTGCGAACGGAACAACACTTGGCGGAGACGACGGAATTGCAGTTGCATATGCACTGGCAATCCTTGATGATGATACATTGAAACATCCGGCACTGGAAGTGGTTATCACAACAGATGAGGAAGTAGGACTTCTCGGAGCAAAAGCTCTGGACTGCTCACAGCTGAAAGGTAAATACCTGATCAACATGGATTCCGAAGAAGAAGGATATCTGTGGGTAAGCTGTGCAGGCGGACTTTCTGCAATCACAACGATTCCGGTCAGATATCAGGAGGTAAGCGGAGAAAAATATGAGCTGGTTATTTCCGGACTGAACGGCGGACATTCAGGAGCAGAGATTGATAAAAACAGAGCAAACTCCAACAAACTGATCGGACAGGCTTTATTTACACTGGAACAGGATATCCCGTTCTGCCTGACAGCACTGGAAGGCGGCACAAAGGACAATGCGATCCCGAGACTGTCAAAAGCTGTTTTTGTTGCAGATAAAGAAGCAGAAGAAGCAATTTTTGCTGCAGCAGAGAAACTTCAGAATGACTGGAGAACGGAATATACCGGAACCGATGAAGGCATTACCGTGACTGTGAAAAAAATCGGTGAGACAACCGAAAAAGCTCTGGAGCAGGTAAGTCAGGAAAAGATTATTTTCTTCCTGGTACAGGTGCCATATGGCATCCAGAAAATGAGCGGTTCCATCGAAGGACTGGTAGAGACATCTATCAACCCTGGTATTCTGATGCTGAACGAAGAAGAATGCAAAATTGTCAGCAGTGTGCGAAGCAGCATTGACAGTGCAAAAGATGCACTGACTGCAAAGGTTTGCTACCTCAGCGAATTTCTGGGCGGAGACTGTGTAACAGAGGGCGACTACCCGGCATGGGAGTACCGCAAAGAATCCAAACTGCGTGACATTATGGTAGATTCTTACAAAGAGCTGTTCGGAGACGGACCGGAAGTAAAAGCGATCCATGCAGGTCTGGAATGTGGTCTTTTCTATGAGAAGATCGAAGGTCTGGATGCAGTTTCCTTTGGACCGACCATGAAGGATATCCATACAACAGAAGAAGTTCTTTCCATTTCTTCTACCGCACGTATGTGGGATTATCTGGTAAAAGTGCTGGAAAATATTAAGGCATAAATTATAACTGTTTTATACAGAATGAAAAATCAGGCAGAGGCAAAGGAGAAAGCCTATGAGGGATAAAGTAAGAAAACATTTTTATTTTTCCGGAGATGTGCAGATGGTAGGATTTCGTTATCAGGCGAAGTATGCTGCCGATGATCTCGGACTGACCGGATGGGTGTGCAACCTTTGTGACGGAAGGGTCGAGATGGAAGTACAGGGACGGGATTCTGATATAGACCGCCTCCTTGCCCGCCTCTATGAAGCCAGATCCATACGGATCACAGACATAGAAGCAAGGCGTATGCCGCTGCAGCCAGGTGAAAAAGGATTTCGTGTAACAGGTTATTAAAGGGTGAAAGTAGCTGTAAAGATACAGAACAGTTACGGGTGAGAAAAGAAAACGTCAGGTGTTTATGCAGATTTGATAAAGATGGTTGTAAACAGACAGTCATCTGGTAATAATAAGAGTACAGAATTACTATGCAAATTGTATCCGAAAAAGAAAGGAAAATAAAAATGGATAAAAAAGAATTTGCTTTAAATCAGCATGAAAAATGGAATGGAAAAATCGAAGTGATCAGCAGAGCAAAAATTGAGACACCGGAAGATCTGGCAGTGGCCTATACACCGGGAGTTGCAGAACCTTGCCTGAAGATTGCAAAAGACGTTGATTTGTCTTATAAGTATACAAGAAGAGGAAACCTGGTGGCTGTCGTAACGGACGGCACAGCAGTACTCGGACTTGGAGATATCGGACCGGAAGCAGGTATGCCGGTTATGGAAGGAAAGTGTGCTTTGTTTAAAGAATTTGGCGATGTGGATGCTTTTCCACTTTGCATTCGCAGCAAAGATGTAGACGAGATCGTCAATACGGTGGCACTTCTTGCCGGAAGTTTCGGAGGCATCAATCTGGAAGATATTTCTGCACCGAGATGCTTTGAAATTGAAAGAAAACTAAAAGAACGCTGCGACATTCCGGTATTTCATGATGACCAGCATGGAACGGCCGTTGTAACAGCAGCAGCACTGCTGAATGCACTGAAGTTTACCGGAAGAAAAATCGAAGATATTAAAGTAGTTATGTCCGGTGCAGGAGCAGCCGGAAGTGCGATCATCAAACTGCTGATCGAGCTTGGATTGAAGAATGTTATCATGTGCGACCGCAAGGGTGCCATCTATGAAGGCAGAGAAGGTCTGAATGAAGAAAAAGCAAAGATGGCAGCGATCACCAACAGAGAAAAACAGGCAGGAAGCCTCGCTGACGTACTGAAAGGTGCAGATGTATTTATCGGAGTATCCGCACCGGGAACCGTAACGGAAGAAATGGTAAAGACCATGGCAAAAGATCCGATCCTTTTCCCTATGGCAAATCCGGTTCCGGAAATCATGCCGGATCTGGCAATGAAGGCAGGAGCAGCCGTAGTCGGTACCGGACGCAGTGACTTCCCGAATCAGATCAATAACGTACTGGCATTCCCAGGAATCTTCCGCGGTGCACTGGATGTACGTGCAAAAGATATCAATGATCCGATGAACGCAGCGGCAGCACATGCGATCGCGAACCTGATCGATGAAAGTGAACTGAGGGCAGATTACATTATTCCGGATCCATTTGATCCGAGAGTAAAAGAAGCAGTATCTGCGGCAGTTGCAAAAGTTGCAAGAGAAACAGGAGCAGCAAGAATATAAAAGAACCGGAAAAAATGGTTACAGTTCTGTGATACAGAGGGCAGAAATATCTGCCTTGCATATGAGCCACAAAACGAGCATATAATCACACCAGAAAATCGAGGTCTGTGGAGGACGAGATGGATGGCAGATTATCATCGTTTTGTGGCTTATATTTATGAATATGTAAATGGAAAGAAGATGCAGAATACAGGGTTTGCAAAAATAGAACTGCGAAATGCCATTTGCCGCATCCAGATACATATTCAAAATATAAGAATGCTGGATGGAAAAACAGAAGTATTCGGAATTGTGCGACAGCCAAAAGAGAGCAGAAAAAACAATCCTATTATTCTTCTGATCGGAGAAGGGCAGACACAGGGCAGTGGATTTGACCGGCGTTTTACCGTTCCAGAAGAACCGTTTGTGGAAGAATCCTGTCGTTTTGAACAAGTCTGTGGAATCTATATCAGAAGCCAGAGCGGTAGAAACTGGATGACCGTTTTCGATGATGAGCCGATTGCGATCGAAAATCTTGGGAAACCAGAAGAAATAAAGGCAGAAACAGACGAAGAAAATGTCAAAAAGAGTGAAACAGATAAAGAAGCCGTTGAAGAAAATGAAACAGATAAAGAAAATGTTGGGATTAAGGAAAACGAAAAAAGCGAAAAATCTACAGAGTCAGAAGCTGATCAGGAATTGCAGGAAGAAAATATAAATCTGGATATAACGGAACATGCGAAAGCGGAGCCGGAAATCACAGCAGAAGAGATGCAGGAAGAAATATTCTCAAAAGAAGTGGCAAAAGAAATACCAGAAAAAGTACCAATGAAAGATATATCAGAAAAAATACCGGAAGAAACATTTCAAAAAGAGGTATCAGAAAAAATATCGCAGGAATTACAGGATGCAGTGTCACAGAAAGAAAGACCAAAAGAAACAGATGAAGAAATACCACAAAAAGAAACTGCGGGAAAATCTAAAAACGAGAACGAAATCAGAAGTGCAGAAACAGAAAACAAATGTCAGGGCTGCGAGCCGGGAACGGATACCAGATGGAATCGTGCCACAGCACGTTATATACATTTTCAGCCGGTGCAGGATGAAAAGATAGAAGATGCAATTCGCATTCAGCCATCGGACTTAAAAATTCTCTGGCAGAAAGGTCTGCGGCAGGGAAGCAACAGTTTTCTGATGCATGGATATTATCAGCATCAGCATCTGATGATAGGAAAAGGTAAAGAGGGAGGCTATATTCTTGGAATCCCTGGATTTTATGGCGAAAAAAATATGGCAGAAATGTTTGGATTTCCGGAGTTTCGCAGGGCAAAAACAGAGCGGACATCGGAAATAAAAGAACAGACCTTTGGTTACTGGTGCAAAAATCTGATATAAATGTTTTTGTAAAAATATTGTAGACCGCAACATACTAACCGTTTGGCTAGTTCCATTTAAAAATGTTTTCTGTTATAATAAAATGATGATGGGGTCAAAAATCCCCAACTATGATGCCTGCGGATTGTTCCGTGCGTTGCACTTCCACAATCCTCACCAGTATTCGCATATCGTGGGATTATCATCCCACTTTTATGCTCATATCGGAGCGGGTCCCAAGGTCTTTCATCCACCTATGAGCAAGCTCATGTGGATTTAGACCTTTTGACCCTGGCATCATAAAATCAGCAAATGTAAATTTTGACATTATCTGACAGGAGGAAAAAGAGTATGAAAAAACAATTACTGAGTTTTATGCTTACATTGTGCCTTGTGATGTCGCTTGTTCCAGCGACAGCACTGGCAGAAGAAAACGGGCAGGAAAGCAAGACAGTTATCACAGCCGTTGACGAACTTTTGCAATTTGCAAAAGATGTAAATGCCGGTAAGTACGATAACAGGACAAATGCGGTGGTATCTCTTGAAGCAGATCTGGATCTGACAGGTGTTGAGTGGACGCCGATCGGATGTACCAATGACGAAGGAGATGTTGAACATTATTTCAGTGGTAAATTTTATGGAAACGGTCATAGTATTTCAAATATTGATTATGCTTCAATGTATGGAAAAGAGGATATTGGAGGATTATTCGGATTCCTTGGGGGGGCGGAAATTTCCGGACTGACGCTCAAAGGGAATATTGATGATGCCGGGGAAGGATATGTATTTTTAGGTACACTTGCCGGATATACGGATGGTGCAAAAATTTCTGATTGTATATCGGAAGTAGTGTTCAATAATCATGACAAGTATATCAACGGAACTTTCGGGTTGTGTGGATATGCAGAAAATACAGTAATAGAATATTGTCAAAATAAAGGTAATATCACAATAACCAATGATGTGAGCAGTTTTTACGTAGGTGGAATTGCAGGAATGGTCATGGGAACTTCGGAAATACGTTACTGTTCTAATTCCGGAGATATAAAGTCTTACGCTCCTCAAACTGGAGGGATCGCAGGTCAGATCAGCGGAACTGCAAAAATTATAAATTGCTGTTCAACCGGTAAACTGACACCACTTGGAAAAGGAATCACGGATATGGGCGGTATTGTTGGTGTGGTTGGCACGAATTCAAAGGACGGCAGTGATAATACAGTCAGCCACTGCTATTTTGGCGGCGAAATTGATCTGACGCAGTATACTGCCACACTTCCGTATAAACGTTTTGGTGCAATCGCAGGAAAAAAAGACAGTTCCGATAAAGCTCTGGCAACTTTTGAAAATAATTTCTTTGCCGAGACGGAAAATGTATCTGCCTGTGCAAATAAAGATGGGGCAGGTACAGCGAAAACGATCGAGTATATGAAAACAGAAGATTTCTATAATGAAATCAGTGCTGCTGGCGGTATCTATCGTTTCAGTCAGGGTGAAACACCGCTTTTGCCGAATGTAAAATATTCCGTTTTCTTTACTGTGACTCCATCTGGACTGACAGGTGCGGTCATAAAAGTAAATGGACAGGAAACGGCAAATTTTGCTGAACTTGAAGCAGGCACTTATCCGGTGGAAATCACTGCTGACAACTGTGAGACTTTAAATACAGAAATTACCATTACAGCTGATACAGCAACCCATACACAAACATTTACTCTGACGTACAAAGACGCAGATTATAAGAAAGTGGATGAAGCGATCGAAAAAGCAAATGCGTTGAAGAAGGACGATTACAAAGACTTTTCAGCAGTACAGGAAGCAATCGATAAAGTGATACGTGGAAAGAATATCACGGAGCAGGCGGAAGTAGACCAGATGGCAAAAGCAATCGAGGATGCAATCGCAGCACTGGAAAAAAAGCCGGTTGAGACAGAGGAATCACAGACGCCGGAGACACCGTCTCAGGTTCCGGATCAGAATAAGATAGGTATTTTTACATACCGCATAACCGGAAAAAATACTGCAAAGATGATTACCAGTACAGTGAATGGTGAAAAAAAGAAGAACCTGAGAATTTTCAGTACAGTAAAACTGAATGGAAAAAAATATAAGGTTACATCCGTAGCAAAAAATGCACTGAAAGGAAATAAGAAGGTAAGAACTTTGGTTGTTGGAAAAACAACGGAAAAGATTGGTAAAAGTGCATTTCAAAACTGTAAAAATCTGAAGAAAATTATAATTAAAAGCAAGAACCTGAAAAAGATCGGAAGCAATGCTTGCAACGGTGTACAAAGGGAACATAATAAAAAACTTAATAATGGACTGCCAA